>JAEEGJ010011342.1_pt1 | contig 22677 bp, 25 predicted proteins | sample 8958761 | NCBI WGS metagenome assembly JAEEGJ01 (sample SAMN16246546, study PRJNA631951) | gut metagenome | biome: gut microbiome; feature: rumen; material: RS-attached | host: Bos | place: Iran: Karaj | collected 2018-10 | reverse complement strand
GGAATGCCAAGAGCTAATAGAGCTTAACGGAGGTAAATGCGCAGGCTCTGTTTCTAAAAAGACTAGTTACTTGGTGGCTGGCGAGGCAGCTGGAAGCAAGCTAGACAAGGCCAACTCACTGGGGGTCACTGTCCTTAGCGAAGCGGATTTACTGCAGATGCTGGAGAGCTAGAGGATTTTCAGCTTATTTGCTTTACAAGTTGGAAAAATAGTATAAGAATATTAGCTTAATATATTGAAAAGCTAGAAATTATCTTAACAGGAGGCAGCTATGCCAATTAGAACACAAAATGATTTGCCAGCAAAGGCAATACTTGAGCATGAAAATATATTTGTGATGGATGAGAATAGGTCAACTCATCAGGATATTCGACCTATTACAATCGGTATTTTGAATTTGATGCCACTAAAGGAAGCTACAGAATTGCAGTTGCTTCGTTCGCTTTCAAATTCTCCATTGCAGGTGGATGTGACTTTCCTTACTGTAGGTAGCCACGAAAGCAAGAATACAAGCAAGACACATTTAGATACTTTCTATGAAAAGATAGAGGATGTTTATGATAGATTCTTTGATGGTTTGATTATTACAGGTGCACCACTTGAGCAGATGCCTTTCGAAGAGGTAGATTATTGGGATGAGCTTTGCAAGGTTTTTGAGTGGACCAAGACCCATGTTACATCGACTCTTCATCTTTGCTGGGGATGCCAGGCTGGACTATACTATCGCTACGGTATCGATAAGTACGATTTGCCAGAGAAGAAGTTTGGTATTTTCCCTCACACAGTTTTGAATAGAAAGATTCCGCTTGTTAGAGGATTTGATGATATTTTTTATGCTCCGCACAGCCGTCATACTGGCGTTAGAACTGAGGATATCGAGGCGTGCTCCGATTTGATTGTGTGCGCTAAGGGCGAGGAAGCTGGCGTGTTCCTTTGTATGTCCGCAGACGGCAGCAATATATTTGTTATGGGCCATCCTGAGTACGATCGCTTCACCCTTGATAGTGAATACAAGCGAGACAAGAGTAAGGGCTTGCCAATATCTCTTCCAAAGAATTACTATCCAAATGATGACGAAAACGAGAGACCATTGCTTCAGTGGAGAAGCCATGGAAATATTCTTTATTCAAATTGGCTTAATTACTACGTGTACCAGAATACTCCTTATGAATGGAACAAGATTAGTGAGAAATAAAGGGGGTGAAGTTGTCGCAAGTTTTGCGACCACCATTTTTAATCTCAACGTAAATACGATATAATGGCGGAAACAACACGCAAAAAGTGCGTATCGATGGAGGGGTGAATGAAAACAGTTGTATTACTTTATGAAACTTGTTGTATCTATGAAATTGTTATTACCAATTATTTTCTCCAATGTTGTGGCCACGAATTAGTATTTGCTACTGTAGATGGCAACGCTGTTACAGCTCAGGAAAAGTTTTCGATGAATGCAACTTGCGCACTAAAGGATATTGATCCAAATGAAGTAGAACTACTTTTGGTGCCAGGTGGAGATATTTCATCTATTGCAAATGAAGAAGTATATTCTTTTATTCGTGCAGTAGTGGATAATAAGCAGCTAGTTGCTGGAATATGCAATGGTGCAGATGAGCTTGAAAATGCAGGTGTGCTTGATGGGATAGAATCAACACATTCTTGTAATGAATCACTTGTAGTTGGTGATTGTGTAATAACTGCAAGAGCTAATATGTACGTTGATATGGCTATAGCCATTGGAAAGAAAATGAATTTATTTGCAGATGAAGCAGATTTACAGGAGACTATTGATTTTTGGAAGCTTCATAAGACTTTATATATATAAAAAATGTTGTAATAGAGTTTTATAGATGTTACTATGAAAACAAGAAGAGGCATTAATGCTTCTGGGCTGGTCGAAAGACCCGGGTCCACCCAAAAGCGGGTAAGACACCCGCTATTTTTTTATCTGATAAAACGTTCTTTAAAAATATAAAAATAAAGAATGATATCTTTGAAAACGTTCTTTAATGTGATAAAATTAAAGAATGAAAAGAAAGGAGCGTAATATATGGATTATTCAGTAGATGCTATTAAGGCAGTGATTGAGTCGTTTGGCGGTATTGCATCTGCAAGCCAGCTTTCAGAAAATGGTATATCGCGCTTGATTTTATATCACGGATTATTAAGTGGTGTGATATCTAAGGAATCGCATGGAAACTATGTAGTTACAGATAATCAGCCAGATGAATATACTATGATACAGAATCGCTCTGAGAAGATGATTTTTTCGCATGCAACTGCTTTGTATTTACATGGATTATCCGATAGAGTGCCACATGAATTAGATATTACAGTTCCACAAGGAGATAATGTTTCTCGGATAAAAAGAGATTATGAAAATACAAAATTTCATTATTGTAAAAAAGATATATGGAATTTGGGGATTATAGATGCTGTGACTCCACAAGGATATACAGTGAAAATATATGATGTTGAACGTTGCATATGTGATTTGATACGAGATAAGAAATCTGTAGATAACCAGATATATACGCAAGCGATTAAGGAATATTTTTCTGGGAAATACAATCCTAGAAAAATAGTTAAATACGCTAGACAGTTTAATATTGAGTCTAAAGTAAGAACTTATATGGAGGTTTTATAGTGATAGAACGTACTCCGGAGCAGTTAAAAGGCCAGATTAGACATTTCGCTACTGAAAGGGGGCTACAACCCCAAGAGGTGTTCCAGATGTTCTTTCTTGAAAGAGTATTGGACAGAATGTCAAAATCAGACTATTCTAGAAATTTTATTTTAAAAGGCGGAATGTTGATTTCATCTATGATGGGAATTATAGAAAGAACTACCATGGATATTGACACAACAGTAAATGGAATCAATATGGATGAGACAGAGATAAGTAACATCATAAAAGAGATTCTATTGATTGATGTTGGAGATGGGATAGAGTTTGAGTTTGAAAAGCTAGAGCCTATTCGTGAGGATGATGACTACAACAATTATAGAGCATATTTTACGGCGCATTACGGTAAGATCGCTAATAAGATGAAAATTGATATTACTACAGGAGATGAAATCACTCCAAGAGCTATTAATTATGAATATAAGACAATCTTAGATGATGACGTAATTGATGTTGTGGCTTACAATTGTGAAACAATCCTTGCTGAAAAATATGAGACCATTATTCGAAGAAACATCGGTACATCAAGAGCCAGAGATTTTTATGATTTGCATATGTTCTTTCATATGTATGATTACAAGATTGATTATAATATTTTGGAAGAAGCAATTCATAGAACAGCACGTAAACGAGGTTCTGAAGGCGAATTGAAAGAGTGGAAAGAAATCTGTGAGGATATGCGCCTAGATGAACCGCTAAAGGCTTTATGGTACAATTATCAAAAGTCTAATAAATTTGCAGAGTCTGTTGATTTTGATTCAACGATTGATACGGTAGAGGAAATTTCAAGAAAAACCAATATGTAATAATTCTGCAAAAAGCACTGGAGGAAAGCGTAGATTTAGTTATACTTCAATCAAGAAGTCCTTCTTGTGGAGTGAAACAAGTATATGATGGAAGTTTCTCAGGAAAACTAGTTGATGGCCGTGGAGTATTTGCAGAATTGTTGTTTCAGAATGGAATTAATGTTTTAGATGTTGAGGATCTATTTTGATTAGAAATAGAAATTTCGGGGTGTGGCTCAGATGTTAGAGCGCTACATTCGGGATGTAGAAGTCGCGTGTTCAAATCACGTCAATCCGACTTAATGGAGGTACATATGGAGAGAGAATTTCTTGAAGAGCGTGAACTTAAAAACTTAATGCCGGGAAAGAAATACAAGATTTACTACGAGGCAAATGACTGCGTGATTGCTGAGACAGAAAAGTGTGATGTAGTTATCGCTTTTAGTCAGTATGAATATTATTCCATGAGCAATGAGGAAATTGAAAAGCGTATATATGATGGAATAATGCAAAACAAATAATTGGTATTTAATTGCGTTAGAAAGAAGGAATCAACTTGAAGTATATTGTTAAGAAAATACAGGAGGCAGATTTTGGATGTGAGGAGCGCCCAGCTGGGTATGTGCCACAAGTGCTGCTTAGACTTCGTGACGAAGACGGTCACGATGTTGACATGGAGGTAGCGGATGCAGAACTGTTAGCCAAGGACATTAACGAAGGCAACTGGGTATTCTTTGATGATGCTAATAATATTTTTAAGTGTGTGTAGATATATTTCATAAATGAGTTAAGCACAATGAGTTAGACATAACTAACCGAATATGCTATACTAAAGTTGGGAGAAAGAATAGGGGGTGCGTGATATGACAGTAAAACAGATTATCGCGATTCTATTTCTTATTTTTGCATTAGTATGGCAGTTGATTTATAAGCATAACCATAAGTTATGACGCTTACTATTGGAGGACAAAAAACATGATGAAATATAAAGGGACCTATATAACACTGTTCTCCATAATGCTTAAGAGATTTCTTAGGGAGCAGTATGGTGTTGAAGTAGCACGTAAGGCTTTAAAAGGCGCGAAATCTATCTATAAAAGCATGCTTGAAAAGGTAGATGATATTGGTGACGATAATCCTATGGCTAATAATATCTATATGTGCTTTGTTTTTCTTGCAATATGGAATGCTGCTGAAGGTGCAATAGATGTAGAAAGTTATAGAGCTGTAATTAAAAGGTTCATGAAGAGTCCTATGGTTTTAAAAATCATGGGTAGCATTGATTTAAATAAGCCTAAAGATTTGCAAAAGATGAAGGATAATTTTCGTGCGATGCAGGCGTGGGTTGATGAACATCCGCAGTACAAGGATAAAACCTGGGATTTCAATTTTGATGAGACAAAGCATAAGGATGGTAGTTACTATCATTTTACTAGATGCCCGATTGAAGCATTTGCAAGAAAGTATGGATACTTAGAGGTATTACCTGTATGTTGCGAGATAGATTATTATACAATGGAAGCACTTCATGGAGTACTTCATAGAGATTATACGTTGGCGACTGGAGGCAGTATTTGCGATTACTGGATTGTGCCTGATAAGATAGCAAATCCTGAGTAAAGCGGACCAACCTGCGTGGATGAGATTATTAGAAAATAGAACGGGGTTAAGATGTATAAAGGGAGAAAAATGATAGATGGACACATTCATATTGAGCGTGGGGACTACACTTTGGAGTGGATTCAGAGGTTTGTGGATAGGGCTGTGGAAATGCAGCTTGATGAGATTCGTTTGCTTGAACATAACTTTATGTTTAAGGAATTTTCTCCTATGTATGATAGAGTCTGCGCTCATAGTGATTTTGTAAATGATTGGTTTCATAGAAAAGCCGGATTGAAGAACTATGATGAGTATCTAGAACTGATAGATAAAGTCAGGAGCAGAGAATATCCTATTGAAATCAAGTTTGGTCTTGAGGTATGTTATTTTAAAGACTACGAGGATTTGATTGTGGAGCAGACTAAGGGCAAGGGCTTTGATTTTTTGCTGGGAAGTGTTCATTTTGTTGATGATTTTGCTTTTGATCACACCAAGGAGCTTTGGGAAGGAATAGATGTTGACGAGATTTATCAGCACTACTTTGAGGATTCGTTTTCCCTGGCAAAGAGCAGGATATTTGATGGAATAGGCCATCCGGACACCATTAAGCTGTTTGGACACAGGCCATCCTTTGCGTTGACTGACTATTATGAGAGATTGGCCTTGGAGCTGGCGAGAAACAACGTATATGCGGATCAAAATAGTGGTGCGGAGCGTAGATGCCCTCAGACGGCAGGTTTAGGAATAGATTCTGAGTTTCTAAGAGCTCTTAAAAAACATAATGTGGAAATTATAACTTCTTCAGATGCACATTGTCCCGAGGATGTAGGTTATAAGATTCGAGAATTAAATGAGTGTGTTGAAAGAGCTGAGTAAATGGTAAAATGTTTAGGGGAATTTTTTGAATGAACTAAAAACTTGAACTATAATACGTAAACAGAGAAGTAAGATTAAGCTCGATTCATATCAATGAATTCCTGATATTTGCAGACTTCTTTTTTGATGGATTTATTGCTGATATATTGGTTCAGTCCAAAATCAGTGAGGGAAAGAGACAATCATTATATATTATGAAATACAACTAAATAATCGAGTATAAAATCACATATATTGTACTTAAACGTTATCAATTAACAATTTAAACACAATATATGTGATTTTTTTGTGAGCTTGGCAGGAAGTGACATGATTAGGCATTAACGTACTTGAAAAAACATTAGTTGAACACAAATGGCAGATAGGATATGAAAAATAAAAATTCTATTGTTACTAGAAATCCCCTCACGGAACCATAGCGGTTTTAGTGATTCCAAGAAAGGAGGATTAACATGAGAAGTAAGAGGTTAACTAGAAAATTAACAGTGGCTATCATAACTGCTTCTTTACTTGGAAGTGCTTATGGCATTTGTAATCCATGCGTGGTTTATGCAAATGAAATCGGTGAAGGTCAGTCGGAAGGTGATGGCGACGAGACACCGGAAACACCAGAGACACCAGAGACACCAGAGACACCGGAGACACCAGAGACACCGGAGACACCGGAGACACCAGAGACACCAGAGACACCAGAGACACCAGAAACACCGGAGACACCGGAGACACCAGAGACACCGGAGACACCAGAGACATCGGAGACACCAGAGACACCAGAGACACCGGAGACACCAGAGACACCGGAGACACCAGAGACACCAGAGACACCGGAGACACCAGAGACACCAGAGACACCAGAGACACCAGAAACTCCAGAAGAAACAACACCTGAAACTCCTAGTGAGCAAGCTGGTGAGATCGAGGAAAATGCGGAAGAATTTGTTTCATTAATAGCAGCAAGCAATCCTGAAACTACAGTAGAGACTGAGGACTTTGATGGAACTACACTTTACAAGGTGACTGATTCGGATGATGTTTCTACGTATTATATTTTCAGTGGTGTTAATGAAGAGGGACAGATTATTTTTAGTCAGGTTGAAATTGTAAATGAAGTTACTAACATAGTTCAATCGGGATTAAATAGAAATCAGTTTAGACGAATCACTGCTAATAAGGTTTATGGACAGGATTATGTATATAGCCTGGATGACAGGGAAAGAGATGACTTAACAAATACAATCGATACTAATCAAGGTTTGCTGGAATTAGTGCATCTATATAAGGATAATAGTCATTATAATTCATACTATGGTGCGAAGCAGCAGTCTGAAGAGGATTTGTGGATTTACCCTCCAACAGGTGAATACAATCTTAGAGATACATTGCCACGAGCATGCGCTGATACTGGTTTGACTTATGTGGCAGCTTATTACAAAGGCAACAGCCATGAGTTTGCAATATGGCAAAATGACGGCTGGTACAGAATTTTATATAACAAAAATACTAATACTGTATCTGGTCTGGAGCCTTTGTTTACAACAAGTGTAGTGGACACAAGCAGCTTTTCACATATTAGATTACTTGGAAGAATAGATGGAACTTCTATCTATAAATACACTAACAAATACAATTTATCTATGCTTACCTCAGAGGCTCACCTTAGCGTATTAAGTGGATCTGTAGTAGTGGATAACCCAAGCGGCGGAGAAGACCCAAGTGGCGGCGAGACTCCAGGTGGCGGCGAGACCCCAGGAGGCGGCGAGACTCCAAGTGGCGGTGAGACTCCAGGAGGCGGAGAGACTCCAGGAGGCGGCGAGACCCCAGGTGGGGGAGAGACCCCAGGTGGCGGCGAGACCCCAGGTAGCGGAGAAACTCCAAGTGGTGGAGAAACTCCAAGTGGCGGAGAGACCCCAAGTGGCGGCGAGACTCCAGGAGGCGGCGAGACTCCAAGCGGCGGAGAAACTCCAAGTGGTGGTGAAACTCCAAGTGGCGGAGAGACCCCAAGTGGCGGAGAAACTCCAAGCGGCGGAGAAACTCCAAGCGGCGGAGAAACTCCAGGTGGTGGAGAAACTCCAAGTGGTGGTGAAGAGCCAACTGTAGATGAGCCAGAGGATACAACTCCTGATGAAGAGCCTAGTGGCCAGGAAGATGCTAGCCCAGAAGATGAGACAGCAGACGGACAGGAAGCTACTAACGCAGACGAGCCAGGTACAGCAGCAACAGGCACAGTGGCAGCTGGCATTATCCCAAATATTTATTACCCAACAGCAGTTATGCCTCAGTTGCCATCATTCCTTCAGACTATATTACCTGCAATAGATGATACACAAATTCTTCCGGTGGGCGACGCAGGCGGAATAGCTATTATTGCGGATAATTTAGTTCCTCGTGCAGCTGAAGAAGAGTTGACAGAAGAAAATGATTCGCCTGTAGCAATTCAGGATGAAGAAACTGCCAAAAGCATTATGGACTTGGTATCTAATCGTATTTGGTGGTATTGGATTTTAATTATAATTACTTGCATTTCTATTACAGTATCATCTTACAAGATGAGAAAAGAAGGCGCAGTTAACAGATAGTGTTGAACTATAAGTGCACCCAAAAGTGTAGTGATTATTTCTACATTTGAGGGTGCACTTTTTTGCGGGAAGATTCATTTTGTTACTGCTGAGCTTGCAAATTGCGGTAAATAGCTATGATAAAAATGTTTGAGTTTGCATTTTCCTGACAGGAGTGATACGGTGGACTATATAAATCGGGAATTGGAAACAAACTATAATGAACGGAGCAAATATGGACATAAGACTTTGCAAAAGCAAGGATATAGAGGTCACAGGAGCATTTTATGACAGGGTGGTATTGTGGCTTGAGAATCATGTGAATTACCCTAAGTGGGAGTACAAGGTATATCCATCGAGACAATTTGTGGAGGATACCGTAAAGGCGGAGACCCTTTACATTTGCACCGATGGAGAGGAAATAGTGGGAGCCTTTGTACTAAATGATAATCCGCAAGGAGATTACCACAAGGGGGATTGGACTATAGATTTGGATGAGGGCAAATTTTTGGTTATCCATTCTCTTGCCATTGCACCGGAATCCCAGGGACAGGGACTTGGTGGAAGAGTCATTGACTTTTGTATAGATGAGGCAAAGAAAAGAGGATATTCGTCTATACGTTTAGATGTTGTTCCAGACAACATTCCGGCTAAAAAGCTATACGAGAAAAACGGATTTACGTATTCTGGTGATTATGATTTAGGCAGAGGGATTGAAGATATTCCGGAGTTTAGCCTCTATGAATTAAATTTCTAATAACATTTCTATAATATTTTTCTAGAAAAATATATATCATTAAATGTGGCTTTGGATTTATCCAAAGCTATTTTTATTTGATAAAAAAATCCACATAAAAAGTTAGGAAAGACTAACACTTTTGCTTGAATTGTGCTATTATGTCGTTAGATTTGACTAACCACAAGGAGATAATACTATGAAAACAGCGGAAGAATATAAGAATCTTACTATTCAAGAATTTACTAGAGCTGCTGACGTATATGAGACTGACAAGGCTGGTCTATACGAAATGTGTAAGGACGATTATCCGTATATTGCGGCGGAGCTTGCGAATGAAGATTATGAGGATTTGTTGGATTGTGGCTGTGGCACCGGACCGATGATTTCATTACTCTATGAGAATGATTCAAAAAAGAATTACACGGGGCTAGATATTACGCCCAAGATGATTGAGGTGGCTAAGGAAAAGAACTTAGAAGGTGTTAATTGGATTGTGGGAGATTGTGAGAATCTACCTTTTGAAGAGAACTCTTTTGATGCAATCATATGCTCAAACAGTTTTCATCATTATCCAAATCCACAGAACTTTTTCAATAGCGTTAATCGAGTTTTAAAGCCAGGCGGAAGGCTTATTTTACAGGATTACACAGCTCCAAAAATAATTTTATGGATTATGAATCATATAGAAATGCCTCTAGCAAATTTGCAGGGGCATGGAGATGTATGTGTTCACTCCCTTAAAGAAATGGAAAGTTTTTGCAACGTAGCAGGTCTGAAGGTTGAAAAACTTGAAGCAGCTGAAAAGGGAAGATTACATTTAGTTGCAAGAAAATAAAGGAGGATAAGAATGGGACTTTATAAAAATTTTGTTAGTCAGACTAGAAAGCCAGAAGGCTTTTTGGGAAAGGTTATGGTAAATGGTATGAACGATGGTCACGCCAAAATGGCGGACTGGGGCATGTCACATTTACCAACAATGGAGCCACGAGAAATCTTAGAAGTGGGCTGCGGTGGCGGAAGAAACGCCTATGAACTTATGAAAAAATATCCATCTTCTAAGCTTACGGCAATAGATTATTCTGAGGTGTCTGTAGAAAAGGCCAAGGCTTATAATTCCGACATGATTCGCAAAGATAGATGCAAGGTGAAGCAAGGGGATGTTTCTAATCTACCTTTTGCTGAGCAATTTGATTTGGCTACCGCATTTGAGACTATTTATTTTTGGCCAGGTTTAGGAAAATGTTTTTCTCAGGTAAACAAATCGTTAAAGCCGGGTGGCATTTTCATGATTGTTAATGAGTCTGATGGTATGGATTCTATGAGTTTAAAGTTTGAGAAAGTCATTGATGGCATGAAATGTCATACCATTGATGATATTAAAAAAGCCCTTACTGCAGCTGGATTTTCAAATATTACTGCTCATCACCATGATAGCAAATCATGGATTACAGTGATTGCCGAGAAGGCAGGTTAGTTTATAAGAAAAATTGCTGCAAAAAATATATGAAAGAAGGATTAGAGTAATAATGAACGAAAAAAAAGAAAGCGTGATTAAGCAATTATTTGTTTATGCAGGAAAGCATAAATATTTAACGATTGCGTCATGGATTTTAGCGGCTATTTCAGCGGTTCTGGCGCTTGTTCCATTTTATTATATTTGGGCGATAATCAAGGAAATTGTTGAGGTACGTCCTGATTTTTCTCAAGCGGTACACATAAAGTCTTATGGATGGAGTGCAGTTGGAATGGCTCTTCTTGCTATGGTGGTTTATATAGCTGCACTTATGTGTTCACATTTAGCTGCATTTAGAGTGCAGGTTAATATGCGCGTAGCTATGATGGAGCATATTATGAAACTTCCTATGGGATATATTGAGTCTGAGGGAAGCGGTAAAATTAGAAAAATTGTAGCGGAATCTAGTGCAGCCACAGAAACATTTTTGGCGCACAGTCTTCCGGATAAATCAGTAAGTTATGTTACGCCGGTAGCTTTGATAGTAATGTTAGTATATTTTGACTGGAAAATCGGACTTATTTCTATGGTGCCTGCGCTTTTAGCATTTCTAGCAATGGGATTTATGATGGGTGACAAAATGAAAAAAGCAATGGAAGAATACCAAGATGCTTTGGATGAAATGAGTGCAGAGGCAGTTGAGTATGTACGAGGAATTCCAGTTGTAAAAACTTTTGGCCAGACTGTCTTTTCCTTCAAGAGATTTAAAGATGCAATTGACAAATATGAAGCTTGGTCTGTAGGTTACACCAAATCAGTTAGGATCCCTATGGTAGCCTTTGTCACTTTGGCAAATGGTGTATTTGCAGCTATTGTTGCTTGTGGATTCTTTTTTGCAAGTGACTTGGTAACAAACACCGTGCTGTTAAATATTTTGTTTTACATAATCATTACACCAATTTTGACAGTAACTTTGCTTAAGGTGGCTTATTCTGGAGAAAGCGAAATGATTGTAAATGATGCTCTTAAGAGAATGTATTCAATTTTGGAGGTTCAACCATTACCTGAATCGAGTAATCCTCAGATGCCAGCAGATTCTAGTGTTTCACTTCAGGATGTTAGCTTTTCTTATAACAAGGAAAAAGGAAATGCTGTGGAAGGAATTAATCTTTTGATTAATCCAGGTGAACATGTAGCTTTTGTTGGACCATCAGGTGGTGGTAAAACAACTGTTGCTTCGTTAATCGCACGTTTTTGGGACGTTGATAGTGGTGCAATAAAAATTGGTGGTGTGGATGTAAAAAACATTGCTACATCAGAGTTGATGCAACAGGTTTCTTATGTTTTCCAAGATAGTAAGCTATTAAAAATGTCCATTCTTGAAAATGTTAGAATGGGAAATCCTAAGGCTAGTGACCAGGAGGTAATGCAGGCTCTTAAGGATGCTCAGTGTATGGATATTATAGAAAAATTCCCTGAGGGAGTTCATACAAAAATTGGAACCGAGGGCGTGTACGTTTCCGGCGGCGAAGCCCAGAGATTATCCATTGCAAGGGCATTTTTGAAAAATGCACCTATACTTGTTTTGGATGAAGCTACCGCATTTGCGGATCCTGATAATGAGGCAAAAGTTCAACAGGCTTTTGCAAATCTTTCTAAAGACAAAACAGTTATTATGATTGCTCATAGATTATCTACTGTAGTTGATGCAGATAAAATATGTGTTTTATCAGATGGAAAAATAGTTGAATCTGGCACACATGAAAACTTAATAAAAGCGGATGGTATTTATAATCATATGTGGTCAGAATACAACAAATCAATTAATTGGAAGGTTGGTAAGGGAGCATGAAAATAGCAGAAAAATTACAGCACAAATACGCCCTTTCATCAAAGGGGGCAAAGGACATGATAAAAGCCTTTTGGGCTTGTACTATTGGAAATATATCCCAGATGCTTCCGGTAGGTGTATTATTTAAATTTACTACTGATTTATTAGAGGGAAATCCATTAAAAAATAAGGTTGGATTTTATATTGTAGGAGTTTTGGTTTGTCTTGCATTTATAGCAATTGCTCAATATTTTCAGTATGGTGCGACATTTTATTCTACATACGTGGAAAGTGGTGTGCGTAGACGTAGCTTGGCAGAGAAACTTAGAAAAATTCCGCTATCGTTTTTTGGGAAAAAAGATTTGGCTGATTTGACTAATACCATTATGGCAGACTGTGCAATGATTGAAACAGCCTCATCTCATTGGATTCCAGAATTAATTGGAGCTATGATTTCTACAACTATTGTTGTTATATCACTTTTCTTCTTTGACTGGAGAATGGCTCTTGCGGCAGTGTGGGTTGTTCCAGTGGCATTTTTAATTGTTGCTTATTCAAGATCTTTAATGAATCGCATTAATAGACGCGGCAGCAAGTATAAAGTTGCCTGTTTAGATGGAATCCAAGAAGCTTTGGAAACTGTTAGAGATTTAAGAGCTTATAATGCTAGGGAAACATACATGAAAGGCTTAACTAAAAAGATTAAGGCGGTTGAATCTCATAGCATTTTTGCTGAATTTGCAAATGCAGCATTTGTTTGCAGTGCACAGATGATTCTAAAATTTGGAATTGGAACAGTGGCTGTAGTTGGTTCGGGATTATTGATTAAAGGTGAAATTAACGTAATTACGTTTTTTATGTATCTGCTTGTTGTATCTAGAATGTATGAGCCTCTACAGGTATCTCTACAGAACCTTGCAGCGATGATTGCTACAGATACTCAGTGCGAAAGGATGGATGAAATCTTATCACATTCAGAGCAAACAGGAGCTGATTCACTTAATAATGATGGCTACGACATTGAGTTTAAGAATGTTAGTTTCTCGTACGAGGATGGTGAGTCAGTACTTAGGGATGTTAGCTTTGTAGCAAAACAGGGTGAAGTTACAGCATTAATTGGACCTTCTGGTGGAGGTAAAACAACCGTTTCAAGACTTGCTGCAAGATTTTGGGATATTGATGGTGGAGAGATTACAGTTGGCGGTATGGATGTTTCGAAGATTGATCCTGAGACATTGCTTTCTATGTATGCAATCGTATTCCAAGACGTAACGTTGTTTAATAATACTGTTATGGAAAATATTAGAATTGGAAACAAGAATGCCACAGATGAACAGGTTGTTGCAGCTGCAAAGCTAGCCCACTGTGATGAGTTTGTGGAGAAGCTTCCAGAGGGATATAACACTCTTATTGGTGAGAATGGTTCAGAACTTTCAGGTGGAGAGCGTCAGCGAATTTCAATTGCTAGAGCATTTTTGAAGGATGCGCCAATTATCCTCATGGATGAGGCGACGGCATCTCTTGACGTTGATAACGAATCATTAATTCAAGAGGCATTGTCAGAGCTTATCAAGGACAAGACAGTTCTTGTGATTGCACATAGAATGAGAACTGTTGACGGAGCTGACAAGATAGTTGTATTGAAAGATGGCGTAGTTGCAGAGCAGGGAACTCCTGAAGAACTGCATGGAACTGAGGGCATATATTCCCATATGATAAATATGCAGATGAACAGTGAGAATTGGAAGCTTGCCTAAGGAAATTTTTTAAATATTTCAAATTTTAATCGACATAGCCGTTGGACTATATATATAATAAATGGTGAAGTGTATAGTCTGACGGCTATTATTGCGTTTTATGGGGATGAGTGAGAAAAATGGTAGAAAATACAAATTTTTTTGAGCAGAAAAAAGCTGCAATCGATATTATCTATGAAAATGAAAAGACAATTGAGCTAGATGAGAAATACTATAAAAAGGATCGTAATTTTATTATTTTCCTCATCGTGTATGCGATAATCGTATTTGCGGTGGAGTGGATGTTGGATTCGCTGATGGACCGATTCTTTTTGGTTAGCTATATTCCGATTTTTGTATTATTTGTTCTTTTTATCTGCTGTGTTGTAAGAGAAGGCTTTGTGGTTCTCAGAGGAAATGAGATTCTGGGCCGTATAGGTGGAATAATACTTGCAGTTATTGCTGTGGCAACCCTTTTCTTTCCGTTTAGAGCAGCAAAGGTGAGACTTGATTATCTGACACGCTCTGATGAAAGGCTTGAGGTGGTTAATAAAATTGTATCCGGAGAGATTGACGGCTCGGGTAAATTAATTAATCTGCCAGACAAATACAACTGGCTTTCCAGTGATGGAACAGTTTATGTGAAGCAAAACAACGAAGAAGGTGTGGAAGTTATTTTCTGGCAGTATCGAGGTATGCTATCAGGTTCAAGCGAAGTGATTTACTCTAGTGGCGGGGAAAAGATGATTCGTAAAAACGAATCAAGCTGTCCAATACTGCGTCTGAAGCATTTGGGAAAAGAGTGGTATTACGTGGAGACAGATTACTAGACATATAAGGTTTTACTGTTAATTTAATAAATTGATTTATAAGCGTTGGGAATCAAAAGAGATTTTCAACGCTTTTTGTTTTGCTTAATTTTGGCAGCCCCAATTTTAAAAATTTAAATTTAATGCTTGACATTTATTTTTTATATGGGTACAAGGATGTACCCGCGCGAATTTGCTCTTTAATTCGCGCGGGTACAATAGGATTCAAGAAAGGGGAAGAGCTATGGCAAAGATGGCAGCATTTGATGAATTGGTCAAGGCAATTCAGCAAGCGTTTATTGATGTAAACGACATGTCTGAAGAACAACACTTAAGAAAGCTGGAGGAGTACTTTGAACCGGATGGGACTCCAAAGACTTTCGAAATGCAATATCCGTATTTTGATGAAAATGGAATACCGGCTTACAGGGTTATGAGAATACCACAGATTTGTCTGGTGCCAATCACATCATTGAAATTGGATGAGGTAGAGGTTGATTTCAAAGTTCGTTTATACGGAGATGTTAGCTTGAAAAGAAGTCGGCGAGGTGGTGATCCCGATACAGTTTTAGGTTATATCCCACATGGCAAGATTCGTAGGGACGATTCCTCCTACGCTAGCATCAAGATTAAGTTCACATCTCAAGATCCGCCAGAAGGTTTGCTTAGAATTCGTGATCAATTCGTAAAAGTAACCGTATAGGGGAAGGAGGTATGAACTATGGCTGATGAATTAATTAAAAACCAATTTAGTGGACTTGATATGAGCTCATTGATAGGTGGACCACTACAGGCGATTTGTGAATCGCAGGGTATGCTGGCAAAGCAGACCGTAGACTTCATCGAGCAGGTAGGTTTCCAGGCAGATCCAAATAATAAGGACATTATGAACATTAGAACTACAAAGTTTCAATACACAATGCCTTATGAATCAACGGATGCTCAGGGAATTACATCGTTGACAACACAGAAGATGCAGCTTGATATTCCACTGTTGTCTGTTGTTAAGATTCCTACATTTGGTGTTGATGAAGCAAACATTACATTTGATATGGAAGTTAAATCATCAACTTCATCTGAGAGTTCAAAGGATATGAATGCATCACTTGAAGGTTCTGCAGGTGTTGGTATTGGCCCATTTAAGGTTGATGTAAAAATCAAAGGTTCTATCGCTTGTCACGAGAAGAACACCAGATCAACTGATAATTCGGCAAAATATCATGTGGATGTACATGCGAAGGACTTTGGTATGCCTGAAGGTTTAGCAAGAGTGCTAGACATTATTAGTACAAACATGGCGCCACAGCCAGTAACATAACCACGAGATTTGAGTTAATACTTAAATCCTATTGATGCAAAATAATTAATGTTTGGAGGGGATACTATGGGAAGACCGATTGGTAAGAAGGGTTTAGATTTAATAAAGCAATTTGAAGGATGTAGGCTGAATGCTTATCAAGATGTAGTTGGAGTTTGGACTATTGGGTACGGACATACCCATGGTGTCACTCCGGGCATGAAGATTGATCAAGCAGAAGCAGAGAGACTGCTATGTGAGGATGTTCAAAGTTTTGCAGATGCTGTTGATAATCCTAAAAACGTAGCAATTCCTCTTTCTGATGAGCAACGTGACGCTCTGATTTCATTCGCCTACAACACGGGTGTTGGCAATCTCAAGAAGCTTTGTAATGGCAGAAATGCCAGTCAGATTGCAGAAGCAATGCTTCATTACAATAAGGCAGGTGGCAAGGAAGTAAAGGGACTCACTAGACGTCGCCAGGCTGAGCATGATTTATTCTGCTCAAATATGAATGCTGGCAGTTCTGGTGGTAACAGTGCTGGTGACTGCTCTGGCAATACTAATAGTAGTGCTGGTAAATCCCCTGGCAGCCCTAATAGCAGTAGTACTGGCAGTGGTTTTAATTATGATGGATTAGATTACTCACCAGTTTTTGATCCAAGCTATTATCATGATAACAATGCTGACCTTGCACAGGCATACGGAGAAAATGAGGATAAGCTTTTTAATCATTTCATCCAATGTGGAATGAAGGAAGGGCGTCAAGGATGCTCATCATTTAATGTTAATACTTATAGAAACAGGTACTCGGATTTAGCCCAGGCCTATGGAGATGATTTGCCAAAATACTATTTGCATTATTTACACTTTGGAAAAGCGGAAGGTCGAACAGGAATATAAAAAATAAGAGGTGATTTATTATGGGATCTTTAAATTTTAGAACTGGAAATTTCGTTCGTTTAAAGAACACTGCAACGGAGGCAAATGGAAGAATAATACCATTTGACACCAAGCAGCAGGATTTTCAGGTATGTGATATAGATCAGGATAGAAGTCTGGTGCAACTGCAAAGTCTGGATCGCAGCGGCGGAGGAGAAAAATTGGTTGTGCGAGCCAGCGATGTGGATATTCTCGATGATAGACATTGGGATAAATAGGCTTTTGATTTGAAAGGGGAGTGAAAATATGGCATTTGTAAGTCAAGATGGATTGAATAATTGTGGAGCCTTTGCTATGGCGTATTGGGTATGGATGGCGCTCAATGGCAGACACCCAAACAATGGGCCTCAGCCTAATGATGCGGCATGGGCAAACACTATTTATCAGCATATTATGTTTGGCGATAATACAATGGGAGATTTACCTGGAGAATTTTCGGATCCCAGAGCGATGATTGGGATGCTTAGAAACACTTATGGTATGCAAGGAACAATTTTACATACTGCAAATAACGTTTTGTACAATTTCTTTATCCAATATTTTAATCCGGCGGATGTTATTGCGGATTTCCCAGACAGAACAACTTTGCCGGATTTGGCGCCAGGCGAATTTGCAATCCTGATAGTTGGAATCGGGGTGAATCAGCCTACACATTATGTATTAGTGCAAGGAGCTGAAGCGGGAATTAATGTAATTGACCCAGCCTCTGGTGTGTTGGTTTATTATGCAGGATTAAATATTGGTGATTTAAATGACCATAATTTTGCTTATGATAATACGCAAACTGCGATATATATTAGGCCATAAGAAAAATGGAATAAACAAATCACATTAAGGGAGGTGATGTTTATAGGATAAGGACGAGAAAGCAAAAGTAAAAATCAATACATGCTAAATACTTATACCCTTACATGACGCAGATGCCGCGTTTTTGTCGGCATCAAAACAGAAGTCCCTCGGATAAACTCCGGGGGACTTTTTCTATGAAATATTAAATTAATCTTTATAAAACCTACACCTGAGGTCGTGTCTTTACTTTTAAGTAGCAGATGATAGCTACAAGAACGTCAAGGCAGTAGATGAAAGAGAACAGTCTATATCGTCTCGACTCCTTGGCGGTGATAAGATTGTTCTTTTGAAGCTGCTTGTAAACAGGGATGGCGAACAATCCTGTGATGAAAATTGATATTAGGTCAATCAAAATATAAACAATGGTGAAGCCAATTGTAAATATTGTAATCATAAACAATGTGCCAAGTATAAAGACCGCAACATAAACTGGAATCTGAAGTATTCGCATTATGACTTGAGTCCGCATTAAAGCGATAGCCTCGTCCCTTGGGATGGCGTCCTTTCGTGAAAAGCGTATTGCATTTACTATACCAAGAATAATCATTATGGATGAGCCAAGTAATAAGAGTAGAATTGCAAAAGGCATATAGTACTCAGATGTGATGCTATCAAAGCCTTCAGGCATGATAGGACTTATAAATGATAGTATAAAAGGCAGTAAGCTTGTAATAAACATTACTGGCAAATAAAGAGCTGCAAAAACCAGCCAGCGTTTTTTCATAATATTATCCTCCGATCCTGTTCCCGTGTATCTTGTGGGAACTTATGACTATTATACTGATTTAAAATGGGCATCTCAATAGAGGTGGCCTTTTGTTTATAAAACTTTAATAAAATATAAGGGCGAGCCTAATATTGATACCAAGGCTGATTTAGTCAGCCGAAATCCAGTTGAGGTGCGAAATCCATTTGATAAGGAGGCAGCAATGAAAATGTTCCACGATAATGAGGATTATGAACTTGACTGGGCAGTGGATTATTTAGATAATTGATTCAAGAAATCAAAGGGAGGTAATCCGCGTTGAATCCATGGGAAACAATAGCTTTGGAAGATTATGAAAGTCATATGCAGCTTGAGGATGTAAAGCAGCTTCAAACGCTTAATTCTATTATGAAGGGTCAGTTTGAGGATTATGACTACGTAAATACGGTAATGATTCTTGGGGTTGCCGGTGGAAATGGATTGGAGCATTTGCAGGGCCACAAATTTTCAAAGGTTTATGGTGTAGACGTAAATGCGGATTATCTTAAAGCTGTTGAGAATAGATATAACAATGAGAAGCTGGAATGCTTAAATTTGGACTTGCTTAGTGAGGCAGATAAACTTCCCCAGGCAGATTTGGTAATCGCCAATCTTTTTATAGAGTATGTGGGATATGATGCTTTTACAAAGGCGCTGCAGATAGTAAATCCAAAGCATGTTTCCTGTGCTATTCAATTAAATCTGGAGGATACAAATTGGGTATCGGATTCTCCATATATACATTCTTTTGATTGTTTGGATGAGGTCCACCATCAGATAGATGCAGCAGGGGTGCAGCAGGCGATGGCAGGATACGAGATGGCTATGCATGATATATACAAGCTGCCAAATGGTAAGGCTTTAGAGCGAATAGATTTTAAGGGTCGATAGTAGCGGCCCTTTTTTTATAGGAAATTTATTCGAAATATCTTATAAAGTAAAAAACGCTCTGTGAGGATTCTATCTTGTTTAATAAAATTTTAATAATTTTAAACTGCAGATGGCCTTGGAAATTTGGGCAAATAGAAAAAATGAGGTATAATACCCCCTATACGTTAAGTTATACTGGCATAACTAAAGGAGAATATTGATGAAATTATTGATACACGATTTGAATGAAAAGGAGTGGAAGAAGGTCGCGGATAACTATGATGGCTGGGAGGTTATATACAATAATGGAGCCATTACTCCATGTGTCGGTTGCTTTGGCTGTTGGATCAAAGAACCGGGTCAGTGCGTAATTAAAGATGGATATGAGGACACTTGTGTCAAGATACATAAGGCGGAGCAGGTGACAATCATTAGCAAATATACATACGGCGGATTTAGTAGTTTCGTAAAAAATGTTATTGATAGAAGTATTGGATATGTGGCTCCGTTTTTTGAGCTTCACAAAGGAGAGATGCATCATAAGCAAAGATATGATGAGTACAAGCAGATTAAATTTATTTTCAGAGGACCTACCATTACAGAGGATGATAAGGTAAAGGCCAGAAGATATGCTGAGGCTGTTTGTACAAACTTCCACGCTTTGCTGTGGGAGATTTCTTTTGATGAGTGCGATATGCCTGAATATGAAAATAAAAAGAAGTATGAGGGCCCGGTGGATGCAGGCAAAAAGATATTGTTAAACTGCAGCATGCGTGGGGATAAGGCCAATTCCAAGAAGTTTTTGGATCAGCTTTCTACAGATTTAAAGGGTGATGTGGAAAGCGTCAATCTAGCAGACTATACAACTAGACTTGGTGAGTTGGCAAATATAATCGCAGGTGCCGGCACAATCGTACTTGGCATACCTCTTTACGTGGACGGTATTCCATCGGCGCCACTTAGACTTATGGAGTTCTTGGAATATCTTGATTTGCCGGATGAGAAGAAGATTTATCTGGTGGCAAACCTGGGATTCTATGAGAGTATCCAGATTAAAAACATGCTTAGCATGGTTAAGTCATGGTGTGCAGCCTGCGGCTTTAAGTACTGTGGTGGTATTGCAATCGGTGCTGGCGAAATGACTGGTCCGCTTGTGGCTTTAGGTGGTAAGGGCAAGGGCCCTGGCAAGAATGCTGCCGGTGGACTTAGCCGTATCGCAAATGCGATAAACGCTGACACTGTGGTGGAAGATATATTTGCAGATGCCCACAATTTTCCAAGGTCACTTTACATGATGATGGGAAACATGAGCTGGAAAAAGAACGCCAGAAAAAATAAGGTAAGACGCAGAGCACTGATGCGCCAGCTTGATTAAATTACCAATTTCCATTTGCATTGAGACTTGTCAAAATATAGCCGGATGATTTTCTTGTAATCAAGAATAATGACCTGGCACTCAAAGATATAGGTGGATCCAGAAACATATAGGCCGTCCGGGGTGGTGTAAGTACCGGGCTGGGAAATGTTTCTGAATCCGGATATCTTGTATGTCTCGTATTCCCCGTCCTCATTCATAAGCCTAAAACGGATGGGAATAATCTCTCCATCTGCCTTGTGCTGGCAGATAACATCTAACTTATCAATTACTCTACTCATAACATAACATTTCCAAAATAGAACATATTTTCGCCTTGGTAGAAATATGATACACCCGAACAAACATTTGCGTCAATCGAACAAATTATAAAATTATATTGAGCAAGAAATGTTATAATTTAGTTAGAATCTTTGCAGTTTATTTCATGTGGGATAGTGAAATAAAAGGAAAGGATGTTACATATGAGAAAGTACACAGAAGAAGAATGCGCCGTTGAATTGGAGAAAGGACGCGGCAAAGCTGAGGAGATTATTAATGACAAAAGCAAGTTTGACAGCTTTTTAAAAAAGCTGGAAATAAAACTGCGGAGGTTTCCACATGTTGGAAATCAATTGGCGGATTTACCTGTGATGATATCGCTGGTAAAGGACTTCGCCAAAGGGGAATATAAGGTTGCACCTGTAAAATCCATTTTGTATATTGTCATGGCACTTTTGTATTTCATCGCACCACTTGACTTGGTGGCTGATGTTTTTCCATTGGTCGGAATAACAGATGATGTGAGCGTCATAATGCTGGCACTTAATAGCTGCTATGATGATGTAGAAGCATATAGGGAATGGAAAGAAGAGTTGTAGGCAATAAAAATCGCCCAGGATTTTTCCTGGGCGAAAACTTTGTCTGTTTATAGCATAGTAAGATACTTCTTATACTCGCTCTTAGGGATGCCAAGTCCCTCCATAGCCTGCTCAGCAGTAACTTTAAAATTCTGCATAACCATGCGAATGGATTCAACTTTAGTTTTCTCAATACCGCGAGCCTCGCCAATAGCAATGCCGCGAGCCTCACTTTTCCTCTCAATCTCCTGAACTGCCTTGCACATATTATAATCACCTTCCTTACTCTTGCGCGGGAGCCTAAGCGAAGCGTAGTCACGCATCAGCTCAGCCGTCTCCCGAGAAATGTGCTGAAATGACTCATTGGTCTGCACCAGATCCTGCAGCTTCTCATCGCTGTTGCGCGAATTAAGTAAAGAGAAGAGCAGACCCAGCTCTGTCTTGTATTCTGGAAACTCGTCCCTATCGATGATAGAAAACAAGTTGATATTGTAATCGTTGAGAAACTGCTGGTCAGTAGGACTAACATCCCTCAGCATGTCACTCAGAGCAACAGGCCCATCCCATGGAGCCGAGCTCCAGTAAAGGGTAGCAGTATAAATCGGATTGAGCTTGTCAGTGCGAGAGAAGCCTGATAGGTATTCACCACCCGCCAGATTACCATCAGCCTTGTTGACAGCTGAAATCTCCTCCA
>JAEEGJ010011341.1_pt1 | contig 22680 bp, 16 predicted proteins | sample 8958761 | NCBI WGS metagenome assembly JAEEGJ01 (sample SAMN16246546, study PRJNA631951) | gut metagenome | biome: gut microbiome; feature: rumen; material: RS-attached | host: Bos | place: Iran: Karaj | collected 2018-10 | reverse complement strand
AGGCAGAAGCTAAGTCCATCCGTGCACACTTCGAGTCCTATGGTCCGAAGATGCCGAAGGAACTCTTCGCTGAGCTCGACGCTCTTGAGGCTCGTCTTAACGCTTAAGGTTCAAAAGCATGAGATAAAGAAAGGCCGTCTCTTCGGAGGCGGCCTTTTTTCATGCCATAAAACGTGAAACTGAAAGAGTAAGTATTCAGGAAGGATCAGGCACGGCCGGTGATAGACCACTTGCCGTCCTGGATCGAAACGGTCATCGTTCTCTCCGCAGGAGTGGATCCCTCGACTCCGCTGTCGACTAAAGTCTTCAGGGTAATACTGTCGTCGCCGGCCTTCGATGTCGTGATCGTAATATGTCCGGTCTTCTTCGTATGGGACTGCTCGGGATCGACAACGATATTTGCGCCTCCCCACTCTTCCCCCATAATGTATTCCAGAGCCTTCTTCTCTTTTGCAGAAAGGAAGTTCTCCCCTTCAAAGAAGATCTCCCAACGCTCGATATCATCCGGCATCGCCGACGGGAACATACCGGAGAGCAGCGAACATGCAAACTCGACGCTGTTGGCATACATCCCGGTGACACGGATCTCCGAGACGCCTGAGAACTGGGCAGGGTACGTCTCAAGAATATATCCGTCATACTCAACACTGACCAGCATGCCCGGCGTAAGATTCATTGCTGTGATCGCATTTCCTTCAGTATCGAAGATCGGCTGTGCCGCCGCGTTAAAAACATAGAAGTTCGTATCGTCGCCCTGCGCCATTACGGAATAGCAGAGCTGGTTTCTCTTATAGACGATCTCCAGATCGACCTTCTTGGTCGGCTGGGTATCTTTCGTATTCTTCGGAGACTGGCAGGCGCAACAGACGAAAAGCACGCAGAGCGTAAGAATAATACTGCGGATCAGATGTTTTCTCATATACTGCCTCCTTAAGCGGACATCCTGCCCCACTTTAATCACATACTCTAGTTTACTGGTCAGATATTGCAAAATTATGAATGTCTTATGTAATTACAATAACTAGTTTCCGCTTGTTTGACATATTCTCCCATTCATGGCAAAATCGCTATGTACGAAGGCTTATCCGCGGGTATAGTTCATCGGTAGAACGTCAGCTTCCCAAGCTGAACAGGAGGGTTCGACTCCCTTTATCCGCTCCATTTTCGAAAGAAGGCTGTCTCATCCGGGACAGTCTTTTTATTCCCTTCCCGAAAAGCACCCTTCCCGACAACAAATCGACAGGGAGAAGTGCTTTTGAATCTTGACTTTTTCCTTTATAGATGGCAAACTGTATGTCGTGCTTCAAGTACGTATCTGCCTTTATAGCTCAGTAGGTAGAGCGCATCCATGGTAAGGATGAGGTCACCAGTTCGATCCTGGTTAAAGGCTCCAAACAGAGATTATTTCTCGGAAACGGATATCTCAATGTGAGATATCCGTTATTTTTCTGCCCGCCGGCGTGAACAATCCGTCACAATTTCCCCATATCACTGTGCTACAATGGACTCATACCGAAGAGAGGGTGAGGTCATGAGCATGGCATCTTTTGAAGAGAGACTTTCAAAACTCCAGAGCATCCTGGACGAAGCAAGATCCGTAGTGTTTTTCGGCGGAGCAGGTGTCTCTACAGAGAGCGGTATTCCGGATTTCAGAAGCAAAGACGGGCTTTACAACCAGCACGACGTGCAGTTCGACAAGTATCCGCCGGAATATCTTCTCAGTCACAGCTGCCTGTATGACCAGCCGAAAGTATTCTTCGAATATTACCGGCAGAAGATGGATTGCCGCGCGATCAAGCCGAACATCACGCACATCAAGCTCGCGGAGATGGAGAAAGCCGGCAAGCTCACCTGCGTGATCACGCAGAATATCGATGGTCTCCACCAGAAGGCCGGTTCCAAGAAAGTCTATGAAGTCCACGGAACGACACAGCGCGTCTACTGTGACCGCTGCGGCAAGGAGCATCCGGCCGACATCCTCTTCACTTCAGAGGAGCCCGTTCCGCACTGTTCCTGCGGAGGCATGCTCCGCCCGGACGTCACACTCTACGAAGAGTCCCTCCCGCACGAAGCCTGGGAGAACTCCATAACGGCACTTGCGAAAGCAGATGTATTCATCATCGGAGGGACCTCCCTCACCGTCTATCCGGCCAACACGCTGACCCACTACTTCCGCGGGAAGCACCTGATCATCATGAACCGCGATGAGACGGCACAGGACCGTTACGCCGAGATCGTATTCCACGAAGGACTCGGAGAGATCTTCTCAAAACTGCATTGATTCTTTAACCGAGAAAGGATGTACATATGAAACACACACATCATTCCCCTCTGGCGGATTTCGAAGAAGCCTACGGGGGCGAGCCGATTGCGGTCACAAATAGTAAAGCAGTCCCGAAGCGGTCTTCTTCGGGAAAAGCACCTGCACCGAAAAAGCAGAGCACCGGTCTCTGGAAGCGGGTCCTGATCACCTGCCTGGTCTTTGCAGTTGCACTCGGCGCCCTGGGTGCCAGCCTGTTTATCCTGAATAAGAACGGTGAGAAGAACACACCCCGTTCACGTCTTACCTCTTCTTCCCGCTCCTCATCCAAGGGCAAAGGCAATTTCTATCTCTCCGACGATAACTCCGGGAAATCGGAAAAGCCTGTTAAAGAGAAGAAAAAGCAGCCTGAGTACGATCCGGATCTCATTCTCCCGGAAGGCTACAACGGAGCTGATTTCGGTGAAGTAGACGAGTGGTCCGACGATTTTCAGGACGATTGGGAGGACGACTGGGAAGATGACTGGGAAAATGACGATTACCAGGGAAATGATCCCCAGCCGCAGAAGCGTGAAACAGAATATAAGAAGCTCAGTACCGCGGATACCGACCTGACCGGATATACGATCATCCTTGATCCGGGACACGGCGGACGCGACACCGGCTGTGTCTTCCCGTTCAATAATCCGGAATACAACGAGTGCGATTTTACACTCCGTATCGCCAAGCGCGTTAAAGCAGAGCTCGAGGCCAGAGGCGCGACCGTTCACATGACACGTACCGACAACAGCTGGGTATCCCTCTATAACCGTCTTGCGCAGACCCACCTGCTCTGCCTGGATATCGCAGAAAAGGAAGGAAAGCTCCCGTTCTCGAAGGCCCGCGCCAATGAACTGAGATCTCTCCTCCAGCAGAGCATCGATATCAACGAAGACACCGTCGCTTCCGGCGGCATGGGCATCATGGTCGGATCCGGTGTCGGCGATGACTTAAAGGACCTTTTCGAGATGGAATACAAACTCGACAAAGTGCTTTTCCTGTCGATCCATCTGAATTCCAGTGAGAGCCGCTCGCAGCACGGTAACCAGATCTACTATGTCACCGATGATTCCGTCATCGAGAGTGAGCGCCGTCAGATGCGTGAGAACTCCGAGTTCCAGCGTTCGGACTTCCCGATCCGCGACGAGTACTACGGAAGACATAATGACGACAACAACCTTCTCGCCTGCTGCATGTACGATAACATCGTAGGTAACATTCCGGAGTTTGAGACCAACGGTCATCCGGTCAACGACGATAACTACGCCGTTCTCCGTGAGCACGGCCTGACCGGTGTCCTGATCGAGGTCGCCTTCCTCTCGGATGACAACGACCGTGCGATGCTCCAGCAGGATTCCACCGTGAATACAGTTGCCTCTTCCATCTGTGACGGAACGAAGATGTACTTCATCCAGAAAGGTGTATAACAGTTCTTTGACAAAGTGATGAAAAATCACCGCAATTCCTGCTTATATCGTCGTGCTTTGCCCGAAAATGTCGTTTTTGTAATTTACAAAATTCCATAAAGGCTTATACTTAAATTGCACGTAAATGAGAGGAATGTCATGAGTAACAACCAACCACAATCGAGACCAAATCGGGGCGCGCCCAAAACCAATCCAACCCGAACCTATTCCCAAACCCAGCGCCCTTCTCGAAAGAAAGCCGAGATTGCCCGTCGAATCTTCATTGCTAAGTGCATTATCGTATTCAGCATGATCTTCGTTCTTGGTGGCGGTGTGTATCTTCTCAGCCGCTCGGGGCTCTTTAAATCTAAATCTTCCAAGACGGAGAAAACCTCTCTCAGCTCAGTAACATTTGAGACTGAAGGGACCTCCGCCTCGGAAGCTACTGATACTACCCCTGAATCCACAGAATCCGCTTTACCGCTTTCCGGATATACCGTCATTCTTGACCCGGGACACAGCGGTGAGGATACAGGTTGCGGCTGGCCGCTGAACAGTTCCGAAATTGAAGAAAAAGATATCACCTTAAAGATCGTCAACGCCATGGAAGAGGATCTGACCTCCCGCGGCGCGAAAGTATATGTGACACGTAAGACAGATGATACCGTCGGCATTTATTATCGTATGGCAGAAGTACATCTGATCTGCATGGACATTGCAAAAGAAAGAGGCATTCTGCCTTTCTCCGCTGAAAAAGAACAGGAACTCCGCCAGAAGTGCGAAAAGATTAAAGAGATCAATGAATGGCAGAAGTTCTCGCAGAACGGCATGGGTTTCATGGCCGGATTCGGAGCGAGCGAGGACCTGAAGCTGCTCATGGATATGGAAGCCCAACTGACGGATGTTGTCTTCGTATCCATCCACATCAACTCCACCGGCGATCCGGCAGAATACGAGATCAAGCACGGTGCCGCCGTTCACTACGCGGATGACAAGTATATCAGCAGTCCTTCGCACGATGAGGGCGGTGAACCGAAGCATGAAGCCTATTTCGGAAGACACAACGAGGACAACAGCCTCTTCTCTCAGATGATCTACGATCACTATGTTGAGTATTTCCCGGAAATGGTCTCCTACAGCAAAGAGCAGTCCCACCTGCCGAGTGCATTTGCGGTTATCCGTGAGCAGGCGCTCGTCGGTGTACTTGTCGAAGTAGGATTCATTACGAATCCGCATGACCGCGAATTCTTTAAGAATGACGAAAATCTGAAGAAGTCAGCTATCCCGTTAGATGACGCTATCGAAGAATACTTTTTATCTAAGAAGAACAACCAGGCCGCTGCATCATAAGGAGGTAATCCTATGAACATTGCCGTGATCACCGGAGCTTCGTCCGGAATGGGTAAAGAATTTTGTTCCCGTCTTTTTTCGGAAAAAGATGCAAAGATCGGCGCCCCGTATGACGAGATCTGGATGATCGCACGTTCTTCCGACAAGCTCAACGCTATCGCGGAATCCCTGGGTGGCAAGCGTACCCGTGTCATTCCATTAGACATTACTCTTCCCGAATCCATCGAAGCCCTCTCTTCTCTTCTCAAGGAAGAAAAGCCGGCTGTGCGTATGCTCATCAACTGCGCAGGAATGGGCAGGAACGGTGCTTTTGCCGATCAGACAGTAAGAGACACCCACATGGCGGTCTCGCTGAACTGTGAGGCGCTCTCCGCGGTCACAAACGTATGCCTGCCGTACATGACCGGCCACGATGGAAAAAGATCGGCGAGCATCATCAATATCGCATCTTCCGCGGGATTCCTTCCGCAGCCGAATTTCGCCGTCTACGCGGCATCGAAATCCTACGTGATCTCCTTCTCGAGAGCCCTCGCCGAGGAACTCCGCGACAAGAAAATCTCTGTTACATGCGTATGCCCGGGTCCCGTCGATACTAACTTCATCAAGACCAGCAAGAACGACCCGAACGCAACATTTACGGGATTCAAGGCCAAGTTCGTCACCACGACGGATAAGCTCATCCCCGCTTCCATCAAGGCCGCGAAGAAGGGCAAGACTCTCCGTGTTTATGGTCTGGGTCAAAAAGCACTGCACCTCACCTCGAAGATCGTGCCGACCAAACTGGTGCTTTTCTTTGAGCGGAAAATGAAATAGCCACTTCGGATCTACGCCGAGTGGATCTTGAAGATCGTCTTCTCTTTTCCTTTCGTAATCTTCGTACGGATCGCATCCAGGACTTTTGCCGCAAGGATACCCAGCAGGAATCCGACTACATTCATCCACAGATCATCGATATCACTCTGCCCTATCTTGAAGAAGTACTGGCATGCTTCGATCACGCCTGCCAGGAGCACGGGGAACAGATAAAGGAGCCATTTGTGCGGATGTTTGCGCCACCAGAGACACATATAAAAGCCTAAAGGCGCAAAGATCAGAAGATTTCCGAAGAACTGGACAAAGATACCGTCCGTGAACCGTCCTGCTTTTATGTGCGGCCAGTAGGTCGCAAACGCGCCTTTGAAGGGAATCAGATTGAGTGTGGCGGCCGGGTCGGCAAATTGGCTTCTCTGGAAAATGAAAAGATCCAGAAGAAGGAAAATGTACAGGATGCAGAAGACGATACTGCTGACCAGAAAGCCGCTTCCGAAGCTCTTCCGGATATGCGGCGCATTCCATTTCTTTCGCGCAAAAAGGCGGATCAGGATCGTTACGGAGACACCTCCGATCCACATCAGGATGACGCGGAACCACCATTCGTAATCCATGTTGGTAAGAAGATCCTTCCATCCGAACTGCAATCGGTTGATAATGAAGACCGAGGTATTGAGAATGAGCCCGCCGGCCTGAAGAAGCGAACAGAGAAAGTGGCTCTTCGAAAGAAGGAACATCAGAAGCGTCAGGCCCAGAGTCACAGCAAGCAGGAATACTTCCTGCATAGGAGATAAAAAATTCTCACTGAACCCTATGCACAGAGGATGCAATAACACACCCAGCGCGAATCCTGTGGCCAGGATCGCGGGGTGTGTCTTATTTATCCTTCGGTTTGTACTTCTGCTGTTACTTGATGTCATTCTTCGGGTCATCCGGTTTCTTCGCAGAAGGTCTCATATTCGGGCGCTTGATCGGGCCCTTTCTTACAGTCTTCTCCGCATTCTCCGGTGCATAGACATCAGAGACATCAGAAGATGCAGGATTATTCGGTTTTGCCCAGATCGGACGATCGAGTGCCGGCGCGGAATCCCATGTCGGAGCAACCTCAGGTTCCGCAGTCTTCCCTTCTGCCTGGGCTCTCTCCTGAGCTCTCAGGGATCTTACGATCGAAGGGATGTTCTCATCGTCCTCTTCTTCCTTCGGAGCTGTTGCCGCCGAAGGAAGAGGCGTTGTCAGAAGAAGATTCTCTACTTCATCGTCCACGGAAGGAACTGTATCTACTACAGGTTCCTCTGCCGGTACCGGAGTTTCTGCCTTCGCAGGTTCGAGCATCGCGGCTTCCTCAAGGATGGAACCTGCTCCGATTCCTGCGGTTCCGGCTTCTGCGGCTTTTCTCGCCTCTTCCGCCTTCATCTCTTCAGCAAGACGGTTTACCTCTGCCTCGAGATCTTCGACAGTACGGAGCCTGTTCTGAGCGGTAGGTCTCATGTTCGGGCGCTTGACCGGACCGGAAGATGACGGCTTAAAAGCAGACATCGTGGTCTCCGTGGAATCTTCCTGATTAAATGCGGACTTTGTCGTTGTCGCAGCAGCTGCAGCAGCACCCGTGATTGCAGCGCCGGTCTTTGCGGATGCAGAAGTACTCTTTGTCGCTGCAGGCGTGGCCGTCTTAGCTACCGGACGATATCTTCCCGCAAACTCATTATTCTTACTTACACCATCTGCCGCAGCGGTCTGTGGCGCTACTTCCCACGGAATATCGCGCTTCAGTTTCTCCGGGAGATGGAGACGGTCGATCATGTTGTTCCAGGCCTTCGGGTTCTTAAAGAACATGTAGACCAGAACTGCCACCAGAATGAGAAGGAGGAACAGGAATCCGTAGAGTACGATCGTACCAACCGGGATACCGTTCTTCTTCGCAGCTACTGTCGCTGCCGCGGCCGCTGCTTTTGTCGTCTCCGCCGGAGCCTGTGTCTCTCCGCCGTCCGGAAGAGTTGTAGTCATTTCAGTTGCCGGTGCCGGAGTATTATCCGGATCGATCACGCCCTGATACTCGGAAAGCGAGATACCACGGTTGCCAAGCGGAACTGCGTGATCCAGTCCGACGAACTTGCCGTCCTGCTGCCACAGAACTTCCTTAACGAATGCATACTTCTCATCGTCCCATGTCGTAAAGTCATCGAGCACGAGTCCGCCGGTATCACCGGAATTCGAGTTGAAACACCAGAACGTAAAGTTCAAGTGGTTTTCGGCAATCAGCTGGCGGAGATAGGTCATCCATGTCAGGTTCGGTTCTGTCATGTATCCGCCCCACTCACCGATCAGGACCGGAGCGATCCTCTCGTTGTGGATGTAGAGCCAGTTATCATTCCAGCAGTCTGTCTTAAGGGAATCATAGGTAAACTCACCCTGGAACCACGGCTGTTCGTAAACCGTCGGGCCGTAGTCGTGCGGGGAATAAACGATCTGTCTGTTTCTCGCCTCGGTTCCGAAGTCGATCGGATAGTCTTTTACTCCACGGAGGTTTGCGCCCCACCATGTGGTGTTATAGTCATCCATGTTCGTGCTGGAGAAATCCTTGTTCGCATTAATGTCCTTCGGATAGATCTCGATACCTTCGATTACGATCAGCAGGTTCGGGTTTGCGTCGAGAGCGAGATTACCGGCCACCTCGGCAACGTGCTTCCAGTTGTTGTCCAGCTCGGAATCGTTCCAGATGGCTTTATCTTCGTTTGCCTTACCGTGAGGTTCGTTCTTCAGGTCAAAAGCAACGATCGTGTCGACCTTCTTATAGCGGTCAGCAAGGTACTGAATGGAGTCATAATAATCCTGGATGCTCACCTTATCGGTGTACCAAAGGTTCGTCATGTGACCCGATGCATCTGTGTTGGCACTGTGGATATCGAGCATGACCTTAAGGCCGTACTTCTGGCAGAGAGACAGCGCATAGTCAAAGATCTGCTGGCTGTTTTTTCCTTCGAGTTCGGCATTGGTCGCTTTATTGTAGTTGGCCTCCGGATACTGGCCGTTCTTCCATGCCAGAACGAGTTCGGAAGACATCGGGATACGCAGGAGGTTGAAACCATGGTCTGCGATCGAACGGATCGCCGTCTCCATGTTGCAGCTCCAGCATCCGTCGAAGATATTCGAACCAGTGTTATATCCGAACCAGTTGATACCTGTCAGCCAGACCTGTGTGCCGTTCTTATCTACGATACGGTTGCCGACCGTGGTCAGCCAGTCATCTCCGTCTACCGGATCAAGAGAAACCGCGCCGGTTTCAGAAGGTTCAGTATTCTCTGTAGTGGTATCTGTCGGAACCCCGGTAGTTTCAGGAGCCGGAGTTGTCTCAGCAGGAGCCTTGGTAGGAGTCGGCTTTGTCTCTGTAGGCTTCGGCGGAACCGGAGTCGGATCTGTAGGCTTCGGCGGAACAGGAGTCGGATCGGTTGGCTTCGGTGGAACTGGGGTCGGATCCGTCGGTTTTGGAGGTTCCGGTGCAGCAAATGTTGGCTTTACTGATATAGATGGGGTCCATCCATCAGGCGCCCCTTGGATATTAAATCCACCAACCACATCAGATTTTCCAGGTTCAGGAAGCTGCCAGTCTGCTCCTTCCATTGTAAATGTTACTGTTCGTCCAGATGGAGCCTTTCCACCTAAATTCCATGATCCTTGCCATGTAGCGCCCTCCGGCAACTCCATTGTCATGGTCCAGTTCGAAAGCTTCTTGTCACTTCCGTTCTTCAATGTAACCGTGTAAGTTTTCCAATCACCAGAACTTTCTGTAGAAGCAGTTGCAGTTACTCCCTGATCCGCCCGCAGCATCCGCAGCGGCGCGAGCAGGAACATGAGCGTGAGCAGCAGGCTCGTTATGCACTTTATCCTTCTTGTCTTTTCCATCGATCTTACATCCCCTTGTTGATCTCTTGCTGTCTTGCGCGGGAAAGCCGCAGGATCTCCTGCATCAGTGCTTTTGCCGCATCACTATATTGTTCTTCTACTGATTGTCCGACACGCTCCAGGATCTCCGCTTCACGGGAAGGGATCTGCGTCGGCATACCCTTCAGCGCCTTGATCATCGCGATACGGTCGACATGCTTCATTCTCCGCTCGAAAAGCACAAACAGCTCTTTGTCGATCTCGTTGAGCGCCGCTCTCTCCTCAAAGAGCGGGTCGGTATCGGCGGTGAGTGCTTCTGCCACGTCGGAATCGATGGCGATGTACTTCTCCACGAGTTTTTCCATCGCGACCAGATACCCCTTCACGCCCATGCCACAGACCTGCTCGACGCAGACGGCTTCGATGACGGAAGTGTTTCTGAAAGATTCTCTGTTATGGATATCGGAAAGGTGAACTTCGATGACCGGGATCTTGATCAGCTCGATCGCGTCACGAAGTGCGATGCTGTAGTGCGTGTATGCGCCGGCGTTAAGAACGATACCGTCGATCACGCCCATGGAATTATGGAGCTTCTTGATCAGTGCCGACTCGGATTCTGACTGGAAGCACTGGACCTTCACGCCCAGTTCGATGCCCTTATTGATGCAGGCATTCTCCAGGTCCTGGAGAGTACCGGAACCATAGTGTTTCGGGTCTCTCCTTCCCAGCTGGGAAAGGTTCGGGCCGTTCATGATCAGAATCGTCTTCATGCTTGTTCTCCTTTTGCCATATACGCATCGAGAAGCGCCAGCGCGAGGCATCCTTCCGCAACCGGAAGAGCTCTCGGGACAATGCATGCATCGTGGCGCCCCTTGATTTCAATCTTTACATTTTCCTTAGCATCCAGGTCCACGGTATCCTGTTCCATACCGATGGACGGGGTCGGCTTAAATGCGACCTGTGCGAGGACCGGCATGCCGTTGCTGATGCCGCCCTCAAATCCGCCGCCATGGTTTGTGGTCATGCGGAGTTTACCCTCTTTGAACAGCAGATGGTCGTTGTTCTGGGATCCCCGACGGGTCGCGACATCAAAGCCGGATCCGAAGGATACGCCCTTTACGGCAGGAACGCCGAACATCAGCTGGGCAAAACTGCTCTCGACGGTGTCCCACATCGGGGATCCGATTCCGCCCGGAAAGCCTGTCGCCATTACCTCTACTATACCACCGACAGAGTCATTCTCCAACCTTGCCGCCTCGATCTCCGCGCTCATGCGGGAAGCGATCGAAGGGTTCTCCTGCGGGAATTTTCCCTCGGTCGGAATCACCGGCATCTCTTCCTCTTCCCAGCTCTGTGCATTGACCTTGCCGATGCGGATGATGTGGCCGTATACTTCCACGCCGCACTTACTCTTCAGGATCTGCTTGGCGATCGCGCCCGCAAAAAGCACAGGCGCAGTGAGTCTTCCGGAGAAATGTCCGCCGCCTCTGGGGTCGTTATTCATCTTATAGCGCAGTCTCGCGGTGTAGTCTGCGTGTCCCGGTCTCGGGGTAACGGTGAATCCGTCGTAGTCCGAAGAATGGGTATTCGTATTCAGGATCTCCATCGCCAGAGGAGTTCCCGTGGTCTTTCCGTTATAGATGCCGGAGAGGATCGTCGGAAGATCCGCTTCCTTACGGGGCGTGGAACCTGCCTGGGATCCGCCCGGTGCTCTTCTCTGCATCTCTTTTACGATGCGGGATTCGTCGATCGGAATGCCCGCCGGGAGGCCGTCGATCACGACGCCGATCGCCGGTCCGTGCGACTCTCCGAAAACACTTATCCTGATGCGGTTACCCCACGTTGATCCCATAGACCGATCCTCCCAAATTCAAATAGTCCTCAAAAAATGCCGGATAGGATTTCTCGACTGCGACCGGGTCCTTGATCCACACCGTATCTTCGGCGGCAATGGCCGCGACCGCTGATGCCATCACGAGACGATGGTCCTTACAGCTGTCGACCGTTCCGCCCGAAAAGCACTTGCCGTCGCTGACAGCAGCGCTTCTTCCTTCAATCTCTAATCCGTCTTCCGTAATCGTATTTCTGATGCCGAGCCCGGTGAGCATCGCCGCAGTCGACGCGATACGGTCGGACTCCTTGATGCGCAATCTCTCGGCATGCACGATCTTCGTTACGCAGTTGGTGGCTGCAGCAGCGATCGCAAATACCGGCACAAGATCCGGCACATCGCGGGCATCCATCTCAAAGACGGTCTTCTTTCCTTCCACATCGCTCTTCTTTCCGGCTTCAGAAAGTCCGACGAGAAGATCCACGATTGCGCGGTCGCCCTGCGCAGTCGACTTCGGAAGATTCTTCAGATTAATATCGGAGCCGAGGTAGTCTGCCACCAGCCAGAAGGCTGCCTGGGAATAGTCGGCCTCCACCTCGAAAGGTTCTTTACGGTTCGGCTTAACTGCACCGCTGAGTGCGTAGCCGTTTTTGTCCTCTTCTACTTCCACGCCAAAAGCACGCATGACCTCGCATGTCATGTCGACGTAAGGACGGGATTCTAGTTCGGTCGTAAGTGTCAGGCGGGATGCCCCGTCAGATACGGACAGCGCCATCAGAAGTCCGGAGATATACTGCGAGCTGACGTTTCCGGGAAGCGAATACTCACCGGCCTGCATCTTTCCCTTGATCAGGAGCGGCAGTGAAAGGCCTGTCTCATCGAGGTAGATCATGTCGGCACCGGAGCCGGCAAACACACCTTCGTATTCTTTGACCGGACGCTGCGGAAGTCTTCCGGATCCCACAAACTTCGTCGGGATACCGAGTACCGCCGCAAGCGGAATCAGAAAACGGAGTGTCGATCCGGATTCCTTGCAGTCGATCTCGATCGGATCCTCGTCAGAGATGCCGTGATCAAGTGCCTCGCCCATCTTAATCAGGGCGCTCTTCGTTGCCTTGATGTCATCGGAGACATGTGTCTCATCGATCTTCGCCAGTTCGATATCCCCGCTTAAGAATGCGAGGATCAGTGCTCTGTGCGCCGCACTTTTCGACTGTGGCACAAAGACATCGCCCGAAAGATTTTGCGGGGCGATGCCAAGTATTCCGGAAGCGTAGAGTTCCGTAAGTTTTTCCTTTACCAGTTCTTTTTCCAAAGTTTCTCCTTAATTACCAGCCGTCCTGTTCCCCCTCAAGCTGCGGCCGGTATCCTATTACAGCAGGTCGTGAAGTTCCTGCTCGGACAGCGGACGGGTCTTACTCTCGCCGATGTCGTTGATCATGACGTAGTAGACCTTGCCGTTGAGCTTCTTCTTATCGCTGAGCATCGTCTTATAGAGATCCTCGACCGGAAGATCCGTCGATGTCGGCAGGTGCCATTTCTCGAGAACAGAGAGGATTCTCTCCTTGATGCCCTCCGGTGTCTCGCCTAATTTCACACCGAGTTCGACCGCCTTGACCATACCGATCGCGACCGCCTCGCCATGTGTATATCTTGTATAACCGGAGACCTTCTCGATGGCGTGGCCCCATGTGTGGCCGAAGTTGAGAAGCATTCTCTCGCCTGTATCGTACTCGTCGTTCTGAACGACCGTGGTCTTGATCTTTACGCAGCGCTGGATCATCCACTCCATGTCCGCCTGTCCCTTCTCGATCGCCTCGAAAAGCATCGCGTCGCGGATACAGCCATACTTGATGACTTCCGCCATGCCCTCAGCCATGCGGGCTCTGGACAGAGACTTCAGAAGGCCCGGATCAATGACGACGGCCTTCGGCTGGTAAAAAGCGCCGACACAGTTCTTGCCGAACGGCATATCGATTCCGGTCTTGCCACCGATGGAAGAGTCTACCTGCGCAAGAAGCGTGGTCGGTACCTGGATGAGGTTACATCCGCGCATATAAGTCGCAGCTGCAAAGCCGGCAAGATCGCCGACGACACCGCCGCCAAGCGCGATCACGAGATCCGTTCTCGCCATGCCGAAACCGTTCATCGCTGTATAGATCTCAAAGAGATTCTTCTCGCACTTGCTTGCTTCGCCATTCGGAATCGTATAGGAAGCGACCTCAAATCCGGCAGCCTCCAGTGATTTTTTCGCAGCGGCAAAATACAGTCCCTCAACGATATCGTCTGTGACGACGAAAGCCTTTCTGCTTCGAACTGTCTTTCCCGCAACTTCACCGAGCTGGGCAAGTGCGCCTGTTCTGATCAGGATCGGGTATTTCCCGTGATTGGTGTTGGCCATAATTTCCGGCATATTGTTATCCTCCTGTTTCCCGGCCTTTGGGAAAGCCGGTTTCTCATATTTGCTGCGCCTTAAAAAGCGCCTGATTTCTACTTTTTTATTTTATCACGGCAGGAGCAGTTTCTTCACCCTGTCGAACACTTCCTCTTTCTCTCCCACAGCGGAAACGGCCACATCGGATCCTGCGAGGTAGGACGCTTCCCGGCTCTCGAGTCTTGCGCACATATTTTTGTACGCCGTGTCCTTGTCTGCCGCCTGAAGAAGCGGACGAGTGGTATCGTCCTTGACGCGCTCCCAGATCGTATCGGCATCGGCCTGAAGATAGATGACCAGCGCCTTGCTCTCTCCGAGGAGTTTCCGGTTCTCTTCCTGTGTCAGTACACCGCCGCCCAGGGAGATCACTTCGGATCCCGGAGCTTCGAGCACGGCCTTCAGAACATCATGCTCCATTCTTCGGAATGTCTCTTCGCCGTCCTTGCTGAAGATCTCCGAGATCGGGCATCCCGCAATTCTTTCGATCCTCTCGTCGAGGTCGACGAACGGGATCTTCATGTCGTCGGCGATCCTTCTTCCGATGCTGGTCTTTCCGGCTCCCATGAAGCCCGTAAAGACGACCTTGATCGGGTTCTTCACCCAGAGTTTCTTTCGGACATCCGGCAGGATCTCCGCGAGTCTCTCGTCATCGAAGTGCGCATCCGGTGCCCAGATCTTCTCCGCGGCAATCGCCTGGTTAAGAAGCATCTTCAGGCCCGATACAGCAGTTCCGCCGTTGGCTCTTACCTGCATGCAGGACTTCGTCGGGCACGGGTTATAGATCGTATCGAAGAACGTGCCGTCCTTCTTTAATGCGGAAAGATGCGGCGCGACGTCGTGAACGTTCGGCCACATGCCGCATGGCGTTCCGTTTAATACCGTGTCAAAAGCACTCTCCTCCGGACTTTCTACTGCACTTACTTTCTCGTATCCTTTTTCCTTGCACTCGGTCACAAGAGCAAGTGCTTTTTCAGAGGAACGGGCCCAGATCGAAAGATCCGCACCTGCTTTCAGCGCTTCGATGGCCATCATGCGGGCGACACCGCCGGCGCCTAAAAGAAGCACTTTCTTATCTTTCATCGGAATATTGCAGGACAAAAAACCGTCCACATCCGTGTTATAGCCGACCTTACCGCAGACGGTATTCGCCGCACCGTATTCTTTAACCATCGGGGCAACATCGTCGAGGAACGGAAGGATGCCAACCTTATGCGGGATCGTTACGTTGAATCCCGTGAGATCACGCATCAGGATCGGAGCATACTTCGGAAGCTCCTCCGGAGTGATCTCGTAAAGTTCGTACTTACCGTAGATCCCGCTGGCCTCCATGATGCGTTCATGAATATACGGCGACATCGAGTGTCCGAGAGGGCATCCGATCAGACCCGCTTTAATCGCAGACATAGCCGGCCTCCTTCAGAAGCGCATAGGCCTCGACCGCTTCCTTCGTCGTACCGAGAAGGAGCGAGACCTGACCGCCTTCATATGTTCTGAAGTTTCGGATGTTGATGTTTCGGATGTTGATATTGCCCTTACCGAGGATCGCGGTGATGCGTGCGAGCTCACCCGGCTTATCCTCTACATGGACATTCAGTGTGGCAGAAGCTTCGAGTGCGCCACGAAGATTGATATCCAGATGATCTCTGTAGAGCGCGCCCTGGGCGAAGAGCTTCTCGAGTTCAGAAGAATCGCCTTTCTCAAGCGCTTCTTTCCAGAGAGTCACCGTAGCGATATAGTCATCGAGGAGCGGAAGGAGAGCCTCCTTCGAGTTCTCTGTAATGCCTGCCCAGAGCTTGGCATTGGACGAAGCAATTCTTGTGATGTCACGGAAACCGCCGGCGGCCATACGGGAGAGCGCACCGTCATCACGGTTTGCCATCAGCAGCGACAGGCTGCTGGCCACGATGTGCGGAAGATGAGATACCGCCGCGACACGTTCGTCGTGTTCTTTCGCGGTCATACGCATCGGGATCGCACCGATCGCCCGGATGAGTTCTTCAAATTTCTGAAGTGTATTCGCAGTTACTTCCGAGTATTCCGGAAGACAGATCACATAAAGTGCATTTTCAAAAAGGGAGCCGTTACTGCATGCATATCCGTAACGCTCAGATCCGGCCATCGGATGACCGCCGACAAAGTTCGGAAGTTTGATTGCATCAACGACCGGCTGCTTGACCGAGCCGACATCGGTGATCATGCCGATATCAAGTCCTGCAAGATCATCCTGCATATTCTTGATCACGTCGACCGGAGCGCAGAGAATGACGATATCACAGCCTGAAAGGATGCTGAGATCATTCACGGAAGATGCCGTGATCACGCCCTCATCTTCTGCCATCTTCAGGGATGGTTCGTCCTTATCCACGGCAACGATTTCCCTGATGTCCGTTCTGGTGTGGATCGCCTTGGCCAGAGAGCCTCCGATCAGACCCAGTCCGACGATGCCGATTTTATTTATTCCCAAGGGTTTTACCTCTTGTGTCATTCGTGTTTTACCTGCCCATTTTGAAGTAGGTTCATTATAGCACGAAGCCGCCCCCTCGCCTACTTATAAGCGCAGGAGCGGCAACGTTTCAGTGCTTTTCGATAACAATACTGATTGTTAGCGGTTATCTATCAGACATCAGCTTCTTTCCTTCACGACCGTCGCCGCTCTGTTCTGGATAGAGCTGACGACATCGTCCAGGGATTTATTCCCCAGGAAGTAGGCGGGCGCTTCCTCCGCTATGATCATAAATACCGTCTCATCGATCGAGCGCATAGTGTGGATATTTCCGAGCATCTCCATCGTACCTTTTACGGAATTATCGTCGATCTTCGGAAGGCTCAGAAAGTATTCTTTCTCGGTGGGATCACTGAATCCTCCCAGTCTGTTATATCTCTCTATATCCTGACGGAAGAGCGCTTCCGCCGCATCACGGCGGACCGGGAAAGCCCAAACCTGGGCAGCACCGGTCATTTGCTGATCTTTCTCCAGAATATATCGGATAAATTCCCAGGCTTCGGTCTGGCTTCCGGAATTCTTCGGAATCGCGATGCTCATTTTATAGTTCAGCGACAGGCCGCCATCGCATCCCGGATTACCAATCAGGATACCCTTATCGCCCTGCAGATCCGTGGCTTTGGCATAGTCGACCTGGCTTGTGATATCCGCAAAGTGCATCTTCGCCACGCCGGATCTCAGCTTATCGAGATCTTCCGTATAATCCATGTTTCTCGCCTGATCCAGAAGGATCGTATCCTGATCCCTGTTGGACCCGAGGCGGTTGGCAACTTCCAGCATCTTCTTGAAATCCGGATCATCGAAGTGGACTTCTTTCTTATCGTAGTCGACCAGCTTCGAGCCGTATCCGGCCATCAGTTCCCGAAGAAGAACGATCTTCGACGTCTCTACGATTGGGGAGGTTCCGGAAGGAAGCGTTCCCGAGATCGAGAGGATATCATCATAGGTCCAGGAAGTCTTCCCGGAGAGGATCTGCTCATTTGCCACCGCGCCGCCGGCCGTGATGAACAGCGGGATCTGGTAGAGTTTTCCGTCCTGCTCGCAGGCACGGAAAAGGTTATCAAAGTACTCATCTCTCTTGACGCCGTTATCGCCGTCGATCAGGGTATTCCGATCCATAAGGATCTCTCCGCTGTTGAACTGGCTGTAGTCTCCGAAGTTCACAAGAATATCCGGTACGGTGCCCGACATCAGATCGAGATACGCCCTGTCAATGATCGCCGCCTCCGAAGATTCCTCTCCCTTGTCTTTCGTCGGGAAAAGCACTTCTTCGCTGCTATAGTTCTGAATGACGACGCGGCAGGTATTATTCGGATCCTTGTTATAGGCAACGATCTGGTCCATCAGGACATCCGGCGGATTTCCGCCGGCGCATGCCATGCGGATGATCTTCTTCCCCGCATTCGGATTGTCCGGTGATTTCATGATATGAGTCAGCCGGATATCCGGATCGACGGTCTGACTGAAATACCGGTCCCATGTCTCCGTCACGCGAAGCAGATAGAATTCATCCTCTGTCAGGATATTACTGCAGGTAATACTGTTCGGATTCACATCCGTATCCTGCCACGTCAGGATTTCCTTTGACGTCTGATTGATCAGATCGATCTTCCGGAGTCCCTTGCTATCCGTAAGATATACACCGTCTTTTCCCTGCGCCATATTGACTGCGGTAACACCGATCGGGATCCGTTCCTTTTTCAGCTGACCACTCTGAAAATCGAATTCCTGAACGTAGGCAGAGTTTCCGATAACGTCCACATCCCAATCCACAGCAGAGATAAAGAGTCTTCCGTCCTGCATCAGCACCGTCTGGATACCGGCCGAAAAGGTCGCCTCAGAGAGCTTCTTGCCCTGAGGATCAAATACACAGATCCTGTCCGAAGACACACATACGAAATTGCCGTTTTCGAGCTGCCGGCACCAGTTAAAATACGCATTGGTCCCTTCGAGCGGGATTGGATTTACAAGTTCGCCCTTTTCGCTGACTTCCTCAAGCGTCACTTTTGAACACTCACCTAACGTGCCGCTGTAGTGATCCACAGCAGCTATGAGTTTCCCGTCTTTTCCGTTAAACAGTGTCGTCACGCTTCTGGTTCCGATCTCTGTCTGAAGAAGTGCCCTGACAGACCCGTCCAGATTGCAGATGAGCTTTCCTTCCTGCTGGTATATCCCGTACTCCGCCATAAGTTTGTCCGCTTCGTCTTTATTCATACTCTGCGGATTCATCGTGAACTTATCGGCCTTGTCTTTCAAGTCCTGATTCATCTCATACTCGCACCAGTACTCGAAGACGATCTCATTATCCAGAAGATCGGCTCTTCCAAGGGCGCGGTAGCGGACTTTCATGTTCGGATCCAGTTCCGGGAGATTCACCTTGATCTCTTCGGCTTTATAGAAAGCGTCCCCTGACTTGGACTCCGAAAGAGCCTTCGTGGCACCTGACTGCTGATCTGAATCTGTCTGTTTTTCCGTTTTTTTCCCGGAGCATCCCGATGCCGGGATCAAGAGGCAAAAAGCCATAACCAATGCTGCTGTTTTTGCTGTCAATCTTTTCATCGCACACCTCATGTAAAAGCACTTTTTCACCCCTGTTATCTTAAATATAACAGGCGGGTGAAAAAGTGCATTACTCTTTAGTCACTCAGAGAAATTTTAAGTGAAAAAGTTTTCAGTTGCCTCTCGACTCGAAATCCTCGTCGATCGCCTTCCTCCAGGATGCTTTTACCTTTCCTGCCTTTCGGACACTTCCTATCGCTTCGCTGAGGCATTCGAAATTCAGCGCCGTGCCGGCTGCATCGCAGTGGTAGTTCACTGCATTTTCTTTCGCGATGCCGAAAGATCTCGCCGTCTCGACCGCATCGATATTCGCGCCGAGGAAGATAAACTCCCAGCCCTTGCCCTTCTTCTTTTCGATCATCTTCTTGACCTTGTCGGAAGAGTATTCGCGGCTGCTGTTCTCCATACCGTCTGTCGTGATCACGAAGACCGTGTGCGCCGGCACATCCTCTTCACGCGCATACTTATGGATGTTGCTGATGTGCTTGATGGTCGATCCGATCGCATCAAGAAGTGCTGTAGAGCCTCTTACGAAATACTCCTTATCCGTCATCTCCTTGATTTCGGAGAGCTTCACACGATCATGCAGAGTCTCGACGATCGAGTCGAAAAGCACTGTGGTAACGTAGCACTCGCCTTTCTCTTTTTTCTGCTTTGCGATCATGGAGTTAAATCCGCCGATGGTGTCGCTCTCAAGTCCGCTCATCGATCCGGATCTGTCGAGGATAAAAACGATCTCGGTGATGTTGTTCTTTGCTTCCTTAACGATGTTGTTGACTTCTTTTTTCATGGTCTTTTCCTCCTGTTTTTTCTGCCGCGGCACCGGTGCTTTTCACATGGGCCGCATCTCTTTCTTACAAGCACATTAAACAGGATATGGGAAAAGAAAAGGTCGCCCGTCGGGCGACATCTTCAAGGATCAGATCCAGACAAATTTTTTGACACCGGTAGCCACTGTATCATCAACGATTACATGGTCGTACTCGATCTGCTCCTGCGTCAGCATAAAGTAACGGTACCAGCCGTTCGTGCCAACCTCTCCGGTACCATCTGCCCAGGTGACATCCACGTGATAAGTTCCCTCCGGAATCTTGACAAGATTCCATGCGTGGCCCTCATCATTGATGAGTCCGGAGACTGTTCTGCAATATAGATTCGCCCTCTTGCAGAGATACTCCATCGCCGCGGAGTATCCGGCGCAGATCGAATATCCCTCCACGACTCCTGCCCACGGTGCAGCCTGGACAGATGCCCATATTTCATAATCATAGTCCTGGTTGATCGAGATCTGCGATGCCAGATAGCAGTATTTATCATACGCGGTCATATCATCGGTGATGCCGGCGAGGATCTCATCGACCCGCTCATTAAACCGCGCCATACCTGCCTTTACATCGTTGATATCATGGCTCGGATTCTCATCTTCCCATCTGCACCAGTAGTCGACCTTTATACCCTGGAGCTCACCTTCATCATTATTGACCTCTTTCATTTCATAGTAGTTTCTAAATTCGAGATGGTGCACCTCGACCACCGACGAAACATAGAGGAGGTCATCCATGTAATCGTATCCGAGTTCTTTTCTGTCATAATAATGCGGTTCGAAGTTGGAGATCTTCTCCACAAGATCATCGTAGATCTGCTTCTGCCGTTCTGTTAATTCCGGGAACTCCGGTTCCTCATACGGGAAGCATGTCAGATCAATACTCGGATCGACCGTCGGAGCCGTTGTGGTCTCCGTGGTCGTCATCTCTGTTGTAGTTTCGGTAGTCGTTTCTTCTGTCGCGCTTTCCGTGGTTGGGGCTGTCGTTTCCTTCGTAGTGGTTCCATCGGATGTGATATCGATAATGCAGTACTCGGAGATCGTACCGGTCTTATACGGGATCGCCCAGCTGGCAATACCCGAGGATACGATGAAATTTGTCTCCCCACGTGTCTTTAATCCGTAGGTGGAATCATTCGCACCGACCAGTTCACCGAGCGGTCGGATCGGGATCATCTGTCCGCCATGTGTATGTCCGCCGAGCACCAGATCACAGCCCGCTTCTTTCTCCGCGGTATAGTCATTCGGCTGATGGTCGATCGTGATGATATATCTCGATTTATCGAGCGGTTCCGTCAGCTCGGCGATTGGCTTTCTCACCATGCTCTTATCTTTTCTTCCGACAACGTAGTAGTCATCTCCGACCGCAACGATCTTATCGAGAAGGACATGCACACCGTTCTTCTCCAGTTCATCGATCAGGTCGTCAAAGGTGAAATCACGGTAATCGCTGTATCCCACATCGTGGTTTCCCGGAGAGTAATACACACCATACGTCGTCTTCAGGTCTCCGAGCGCGCGGCAGCAGATGACCATGTCTTCTTTCTTCGTGTCATCATCAACAAAATCACCCGCAATTATGAGCATATCCGGATGCTGTTCCCCGATCGTCTTCATGCGGTCAGCAAATCCATCTCCGTCAAAGCAAGCGCCGACATGGGAGTCCGAGATAAGCGCGATACGGAGCGGCTCCACAGCCTTCGATGTCGTGATCTGGTACGTTGTCTTATACATGTGTGTCGCCAGGAAATATGCAACCGACATGTAGATGATCGCGAGCGGAAGCGCCAGTGCGCCTGCGAGCCAGAACGGGAGTTTCTTTCCTTTTCTGATCTTCTGTACGATCAGGAAGATGATATCGAAGAATGCCCAGAAGGCAGCAAGATGAAATATCGGAACGATGAAAATATACGGGCGGATCGCACTTATGACCGCCAGGACCGCAAGCGGGATCAGGGTAAGAAGTGTGGCCTTTTTCCGCTTCTCTTTCGAAGCCGTCTTGGCCGGTTCTCCCTTAAGGAAGATCGCGCGGATCCTGAAAAACAGATAGCCCAGACTTACCAGAAGTACGGTCAGAAATAATACAAACATCATCATAACCATCGTTATGCTTCCTCCAATCGGAAATCAGAAAATCCCGCTTTCCCGCCTGATTCCTTCTGTGAATATACAAACAGTCCGAACCTTACTCCGGCAAAGTGATCCAGACGGAAACGGAGCTTATGCGGAGCACCGGTCTTCTCCCATTTTCCGTCTGTAAAGATCTCGCATTCCGCCTCGTCTTTTTCCTTTTCGAAAAGCACTTTCATGCGGACGCGTATTTCTATTTTTCCTTCTTTTTCCTCGGGCACATCCAGCAGTTTTTCTCCAACAAGATCGCCCTTAACAGGACTTAAGTCCCACGGTCCTTCCGTGCTCGTATGTGCATACATCACCGCATAGAATTTCCCGTCTTTTTTCTCGATGCCGACCCAGCAGTAATCGCCCTGAAGCGCACAGAGTCCGGCGCAGTCACCGTCGCGAAGTTCCGATGCGTCGACCGTCACTTCTGCTGTACATCCCGGATAGCTCATTCGCTGCGTCAGCGTATTTCTTGCGTGGTTGAGATTGAGACTCAGCTTGTCTGTTTTGATCCAGAGTTTTCCTTCTTCTTCATCACGGAAGACAAGGTCGAGATCCGGCTCGTGGTTAAACTGCCAGAAGCTTCGAAGTCCGAATGTACCGAAGGTCCTTCTGAACTCATCGGTATCCTTCTTTTCGCCCCACGGAAAACCGTATTTAAAATC
>JAEEGJ010011340.1_pt1 | contig 22680 bp, 16 predicted proteins | sample 8958761 | NCBI WGS metagenome assembly JAEEGJ01 (sample SAMN16246546, study PRJNA631951) | gut metagenome | biome: gut microbiome; feature: rumen; material: RS-attached | host: Bos | place: Iran: Karaj | collected 2018-10 | reverse complement strand
TCGACCGCATGAAGGGTGAACTCAGCGTTCAGAAGATCGTCGATGAACTCTACGACTGGACAGCTCGCCGCATGGCCGATGCCGAGGAGAACGAGTCGAAGGCCGACGAGATGCTCTTGAAGCGCTGCGCCTATCACGGACTGAACTTCGCTGCGCCGTTCATCGTGATGCGCCACTGGGACAAGATGCATCAGGACGGCAACTACTGGTGCGGCGAGTTCGAGACGGACGAGACGGACTGGCGGCTGGCCGAACTGATCGTGAACATCCAGTACGCCTGTCAGCGTCACTACTTCGGAGCGATGGCCGAGGCCTACTTCGACAACAAGCTGAAGGACGCCTCAGTGAACGTGCAGCGCAGGCAGAAGACCTATGACGGTTTTGCGCGACTTCCGGAGGAGTTTACAATCCAGGACGTGGTGCGCTGTTTTAACCTTGGAAGCGAGGCTTCGGCTCGTAAGAAGGTGACTCGTCTGAGTCGTGACCACCTGATAGAACGGGTTGAACAGAAGGGGAAGCAAAAGGCGCTGTTCCATAAGACGGGGACTGCCATGTATTAAATTATAAACAAATGCTGCGGCGTTGCGGCATCGCGGCATCGCGGCATTTGTATTATATTTAAAGTATTATGAACGAAGTAAGTATAAACAAACAAGCCAAACTCTCCGAGCACTTTTCGCTCGGGGGCGGAGACAAAGAAAATAGGGCTTGCAGGGGATTGCCTGCGAGCCCTATATTTTAATTAAACGAAAACGTTTGCGTGAGAAAACGACAGAAAGGAGAGGGTAGAGGTGGAATTTGTCGCTGATTTTTTGAGATGTCGCAACATTGTCATAAAAAAAGCGGCCAAAAATCTTGGGTCGTATTGCTTTTTTTCATATTTTTGCAAGCAAATTGTGACAATAATTAAATATGTAATAACTAAAAAAGAAATTATGGCTAGATTAAGACTTACGGTGGGGAAGATCACCGTTGCGACAGAAAAGGAGACCGGCAAGTTCGTAGTGCCAGTGAGTCTGCTGAATATGTCGATCTATGAGATGAGTCTTGTGAACTTCAGTTTCAAAAAGAAAATGTACCAGCCGACAGAGGTGCTGGCCGACTTGAGTATCTGCAAAAACGATAAGTCGAACAGTATATGGAAACCTCTTCAGCGAAACCAAATAGAAGCGCTTTTCAAGCATCAGCAAGTGAAGCTCGAGGTGGTAAGAAACGATGGTGATGAGACCGACGGCGAGCTCATCGATATCGTGGGCGACGACTACTACGTGCAGGAGGCGCGCCCTTGCTACTATCCTGACTCGATGGTGGTGAAGCTGAAGATATACAGTATGGACAAGTTGCTGACGCTGACGCGCCAGTGCAAGTCGTGGACGGCAAAGAAGCTCAGCGATCATATCCTGAAGAAGGAGTTGCCCAACTACCCGGTTCCTTATAATAAGGATGAGAGCGTGATGTGCGTGAAATGCGACACTTCGCATATGAAGCATCTGGTGAAGAACGGACAGGAGCATATCTTCCCGTATCTCGTGCAGTATAACGAGAGCTTCTACGACATGCTGATCCGTACCTGCAACCGCTGGGGTGAGTTTGTGTACTGGGAGGACGGAAAGCTGAACATCGGCTGCAATACGGATGACGCCAAGGAGATCAGTGGCTACCACTCGATCACCTTCCAGGACTATACGACAGAGCAGACGAAGGGAACCACCTACGCCTCGGAGGCGCCTTATGACGATAATGTGCTGAAAAGTGTGGTGAAGAAGGACGGTGCTGCTAAGATCTTCGCTACGATGATGAACGCGATGAGCACGGAGGACGGTGCTGACTACTACTGGCTGAGGAAGGTAGGGCAGCTGCTGACCAACAGCAAGTCGATTACGAACTTCGTCTTCGACACCGCCGTGAACGACCTGATAGCTTACTCACAGGCTGAGTCGTTGTTCGCCCAGCGCAACCGCAAGCATAATAAAAACTACTTCGAGAAAGAGAAGAAGTATATCTCGACGCTCGACGAGCAGTACAGCGATGACAAGTATAATCAGTTCTCTGAGAGTAAACCTATCGTCGATGCCAAGAAGTATGCTGAAATCCTATGTGGCGAGATGATGGCTGAGCAGAACATCGTCGAGATCGACTACGACACGACGTGGCCAGGACTGAAACTGGGTGACGTCATCAAGGTGAACGACGAGCTCTGCATCGTCGTGGAGATCGGTACGAAGGAAGGTGAGCCGGACAAGTTCCAGGTGAAGGCCATCGCGAAGGTGAATAACGACTTCTATCCGACAATCATCCCGTCGGGACATATCCGTACGAGTGGTCCGCAGGTGGCTGTCGTCGTCGATGCTGACGACCCGCAGAAGAAGAACCGCGTGCGCCTGGAGTACCCCTGGCAGCTTTCGAACTTTGATGTCGTCGATGCCAGCTTACTGAAAGACTACGATATCTCAGACGCTACGCCCTGGCTGCTCTTTGCCGCTTCGTCGGCCCCATTCCAGGGTGGTGTGCATGGCAGGCACTATCTGGCAGAGAAGGTGATCGTGAACTATGCCAACAACAATGTGGAGCGCCCCTACGTGGTGGGTAGCGTCTCGACAGATACGCCCAAGGCGCTGAAGACATCGGCTGCCGTGATGCAGGCTCCTAACGGTGAATTTATCAAGGTGCACGAGGGACTGGGCGCGGGAGCCACAGCTTTCATCTCCAATTTCACGCCTGGTGCTAGTCTTATCAGCGGTTTCTTTGACTTCCCTGACGTCTTCAATCTAATCGCTTCTGACGGTCAAGACGATAAGAGCTCTGCCTTCGAAGGCGGTGTGGAGATGGGCGACAAATACGGCATCTGGAATATCAGCTGCTCGACCGACAAGCGCTCTATCAAGATCAACTCGCCCTGGGGAAATGTGGCTGTGAACGCCTTCACGGGTATCACCATCAGTGCGCCCAACGGCGACATCAAGATCAAGGGTAAGAACGTGTCGATCGAGGCTGGCAACAACCTGAGTCTCGTGTCGGGTACCAACATCAAGAACAAGTTCGCCTCGACTTATGGTGATGGCGCTGGCTACAATATGGTCAGCTTCCTGTACGACGTCCAGACGATGGCTTCCAAGAAGCTCGGTGAACTAGCTGAAAGCGTGATCGACGTATCGCTGCTCCGTTCGCTCGTCGAAACGTTCTGGCGGCCTCAGGAGGGCGCGCTCTCGGTTCAGTCGAACCGTTACCTGAAACTCGGGGCTGGCGGTGCAAAGCCCGGCTATCCGTATGATGCCTACAAGAATCCCCAGAAGCGCCTCCAGAAAGACATCGACGAGAGTGGTATGCTCAAAATGGGTCCGGTCATGACGGATCTGCTGGAGAAGCTTCCGCCCATCGTTTACAAGATGGAATATAATTACAAGGAGCAATACAAAGCCTGTGTGAGAAGTAGATTAGAATTCGAGCAAAACATTAGATTTTTAATGTTAGAAGCAAATGGGAAAGATCTTAAGGCTACGGATATCTGTAAGTCATATGACGACTTGAAGGCTAAGCTCTGGGATCCCAAGACAAAAGAGATCACTTTAGCAGACTTGGACTTTAAGGACTGTTGTAAGTCTGAGGATACAAAAGACGTGGAAATAGCTGTATTGCTGCGTACTATGCCTAGTATTAATATAGCCAGTGCAGCTATAATCGAACGAGCGAAGCGCGCTTGCCTCAACCAACGTAAGCGCTGGAAGAGCGAGGTGGTTGGGAAGGCCAACGAACTGCTGAGAAACATTGCCAAGTTGCGCACAGAGCCACAGAAGTATGGTGACTTGAAGACCTATGGTCTCGCCCGCAGACACAGGAGTTGGCCCGCCAACTACTACGAAACCATCGAAAAAGCCTTCTCGCAAAAGAATTGCAAGGATACTTTCTTCTTTAAGTATGCCTATGATCAGGACAATGTCGTCACCGACGAGCGTGCTAATCTGACATTAGAAACATTAGAGGGGCTCAACATGCATAACGTGGCACTGTTCCGCCGGGCTGCTCTGACCATCGTGGAAAGCTGGGGCATGGATTCACAGCCCATTGCCAAGGAGTTGAACGCTCAAAACGCGATTGTGGATGCTAACATCGCCAAGAAACCAGCCAAGCCCGTCACCGACGCTGATTTTGAGGACAACAACAAGTGGAACCTCTACGTGAGCAGCCTTGAGTTTGGCAAAGCCGTCGGTAAGCAAGGTGGATCATGGAAAGACGCCATGGCTGCGCCCTTCGACAGCAAGACTCTCAAGATTGGTACACCTTTCACGGAGTACGGCGCCTGGGCAAATGCCAAGACAGGACAGATACTGTTCGGAACGGGTGCTACTTACAGCATGAAGAACGACGGTACCATCAGTCTGCTCGACACCCGTTACAATCAGGGTAAGCTCTCGAGGGCTCTGAAGAATGATGCTGATAACGCTGCTTACGACAACTTGAATATTCAGGTTCAGGACAAGCTGAAGACACTCGAAGTAAAAGTTGCCAATGTAATAAATCCCGCTGCGGACTTTGTGGTTGTTGGACAAGATGAAAATAATGCAGAAGACAACAACCAAGAACAGCCCAATGTGGTAATGGATAACAATGGAGTATAACAATTTAATAAAATAAGGAATATGGCAGACTATATATTCGATGACTGGAAGACCATGCTTGGCAGTTTTCAGGACTGTGTTCAGAAGGACCTGGAAGAGATTCACAAGCAGAAGGCTGAGATTCAACAGATGAAAGCCGACCTCTATAAGGAGATGGAAGGCTTCAAGTATTATCGCGACGAGCAATGTCTGATACTCTCTGCTCCGAAGGTGATCATCGGCAATGTCGATGAGAGCGGCGACCTCATATCAAGTATGGGTGAGGTCATCATCAAGGGACAGGGCGTGGAGCTCAACGGCGTGGGTGAGACAGGACGCATCCTCAGCCGTGCACCCATCATCCAGCAGACTGCCGTCGATCCAGGCAGTGATGGCATGGAGAACGTCGTCTGTGAGACGTCGGTTATCTCATCGCAGGCTTGCAACATCGTGCTCGAGAGCAACGACGCTACCGATGCCTTCTCGATGACACCTGCATCAGCAGGCAAGGGCGGTATCCGCATCCATGCGGATAACGCCATGCAGCTGGAGGCTGCGGTATCCAGCGAGCTGCGTAAGAGCAGGATAGAGGATTCGGTGGATACGCTCAAAGCGCAGATCTCCGATCTCGAGGACCAGAAGACAGCGCAGAAGAGTCAGGTGGACGGTGCGTTCGCCACGATGAAGAAGCTGCTCGACAAGCAGGAGGAACTGGATTCAGACGACGCTATGGTGGGCCGCGTGAACACCATGGATATGTTCGATGTGAACGAAGATGTGCAGTCGGCACTGTCGGTGCTCTGTCAGGCTACGATGGACTATGTGACTACCATCTCGCGACTGGCAGAAGCCAACCGCCAGAAGAAGGCGCTGGAGACGGAGAAGGGCAACATCAAGGCGGGTGACGACTTCAAGAAGAACACCACCGGTGCCACGATGAATATCACGGCAGAGACCATCAACGTGGCTACCGCCGACGCCGACGGCAACCTGCACACCAACATGGAGGCTGGCATCAGCATAAGGACCCCGAGAATGGGCGTCACGATGATCGACGATGAGGGCAAGCTCGTGGAGGGCGGCGATTTCTCAGTGAGGACAGAGAACGTCAACCTGAGGACGTTTGACGCAGAGAACGAGGGTAAGAACCTGAACGTGAAGGGAAGCGTGAACATCACCTCTAAGAACGTGAATATCGAAGCCATCGACTACGAGGCGAACGACAAGGCTTATACGGAGAAGGAACTGACTGCCGACAGCAAGGTGAGCATCGTCGCCAAGACCGTCGAGGTGGCCACGACGAATCCAAAGAGCATCGAGCGCGACGACGATGGCAATATCACCAAGGGCGAATATACGGCTGAGGGCGACGTGATCTTCAAGTCGAAGAACTTCACCGTGGAGAGTCTGGACTACGAGATAGCCGACGGCAAGCCGAAGGTGAAGGCTCTGACGAAGGACGGCAAGATCGCCATCCGTGCCGAGAAGACCGACGTGATGGCAGCCGACGCCGAAGGCAAGGCTACAGGTAGCATCAGCCTGAATGCAAAGGCCGTCAGCGTGAAGTCGATGGATGTGGACAAGGAGAAGCTCACCGACTCGGCACTCGCCGCAGGCAGCACGATGACACTCGTATCGGAGAAGATGTTCTTAGGTGCGAAGTCGAAGGACGTGAAGTCGAAGAAGCTGCAGGCTGTCAGCGAGGAGATGGGACTCTTTGCCGACAAGACCTTCGAGGCCCAGCAGGGCGACGGCAAGGCTGTCGTGCAGCTCGCCGACAGCAAGGCTGCCCTGGGTGGCGACGAGACGCAGATCTACGGCAAGACCACCATCAACAAGGACACCGAGGTCAAGGGCGAGATCAAGGCTCCAAAGGCTACCATCGACAACCTGGAGGCCAAGACGTCGCTCAAGACGCCCAACATCACCGACGGTACAGCTATGGGCGGCGGTGGCGGCGGCGGCAGCCTGAGTGCGAAGCTCAAGACTGAGGATGCCCCAGAAGAGAATAAAAAGTAATAGTTAAAAGTTAATAGTGAATAATAAGATAGCATATGAAACGTTCTATATCCAATGAATGCAATCAGCTGCAAGAGAAGCTTACGAGCTATGTGGCCATGCTGAATTTCAAATATATGAATCTGTGTATCAAGGCAGAACCTATGTCGCTGATACCTATCAAGGTGAATGTGGAAGGCTCGATGAAGAATATCGAACAGGTGGCTTTTACGGCCAAGAAAGACGACTACCACTTCTGGATCGTGCCGAAGTTCGACGACGACCTGAAAGCCATCGGCGAGGGCATCGCAGCCGTACATCCGGAGTTTAAGCAGGAGGTATCTTCCTATAAGGTGACTGTCGGTGATGACGGCAGTGAGCGCGACGTGAAGTACATCCAACTGACGATGCCTGAGGTGGACGACAATATCCACGATGCGATGAAGGATGCCGTCGATGCGTTCTATCAAGAGTGCAAGACACTGATGGACGCAGCTCTCACGCAGTCGAAGGGCAAGATTGCCATTGAGTCGGCGGGTGAGCCGAAGCAAGACGTCGACGACGTGAAGAAAGCCATCGACAATCTTCAGAAGAAGAGCGAAGAGAAGCGCGACCAGTTGCGCGACAAGAAGCTGAAGGAAATCGAGGAGGCCTACAACAACTGGCTGTCCAACGTCGGATTCAATTAGTCTAGTCGCTCACGCCTAACTACAAACCAAGCACTATGGAAAAAGATTTTGATGTAAAGAAGAACGGCTCGGCACTGGTGATCGAACTCGTAAACGAACTCTCGGCGGACAACGCACCGCTGTTGATCGAAGAGATGTCGAAGTATGCGAACCAGGATATCCAGAGAGTCGTCTTCAATGCCACTGGGCTGATCTACATCTCAAGTAGCGGTCTTCGGACTGTCTTCTATGCCTATCAGGACTTAGGAGACGAGCCGGAGATCGTGTTCGTGAACTGTGTCAAGGAAATCCGCGATGTGCTCACGAGTGTCGGAATCGCCCAGTTCATCAAGTTTGAGGAGAATGATGAGATGAAGAAGGAGTTTCGCAAGCACCACTTGACGAATCTGTCGAAGGAGGAAATCGCCCGTCTCTCCACGGAGCGGAAAAAGTCGCTCGATCAGTTCTCTGCAAACAACGATGTCGTCTGCTACACCATGAAACTGGGACAAGAAGACTAAGAGAGGAGGGGTGTGTGATTCAAGATATGAAGAAGCTGTTCTCGCTACTCACGCTGCTGCTGGTCTTGGTGCCCAGCCAGACGCTGGCACTCAGCGATGAAGCCAAGGCTCTCCTGAAGCGCCAGAAGGACCTCTATCACACGGAAAAGACAGAGGCCTTCATGGACGTGTCGGAACGGCTGAAGGCTATCATGGAGAAAGAGGGTGAAGAAGAGCTGTTCTATAACGCCTGGAACCAACAGATCACCTATGCACTCAACAATATCGGCACCAGTGAGGCCATCAAGATGCTCAAGGAGATGAGAGACTATGTCGAAGATCATGACAGCAAATACGGCTTTCTGCTCGTGACTTATCTCAACGCCCACATCGCGAAGAACCTGGGGATGGACGATCGTGCCAGAGAACTCGTGGAGCAAGCTATGACCTATCAGAAACGCTATCTGCCGGATCTGAAGCCGCCGCTGCAACCTTATTATTTCCTGGCGAGATACTATGGTGACCAGCATCAAGGTGATAAGGTTGTCGCCATCATGGATAAAGCCTTGCAGCAGAAAGGGTGGGGTCCGGAGGAAGAGGTCATCTTATGGTCTCTGAAGTGCAATGCTGTCACCCATCAGGAGAATGTTGACACTGCGAGGTTCTTCAAATACTATCAACAGATGCACGAAGTGATGAAGAGAAACGGCTACCAAGGGAGTGCTGCCATCTTCACGGAGTGCCATTATGCGGAGTACAAGAACGACTACCCACGGCTGATGAGTCTGGCGCAGGGCATTGCCGACAAAGGCGAAAGGCTCAGACACAAGATTACTGCCTACGACGGGTTAGGTCGCAAACAGGAGGCCCTCGACAGCTTTAAGGTGTACAACGCCTGGATGAGCCAACAGCACAATGACGAGACGCGCAAACTGGCAGAGATCAGTGCGCTGGAAGTGGAGTCCTCGCGTGCAGAGAACGAGGCAGATACCTTGCGTCTCACCAACCAGCGGATGATACTGACCGTCATCATCTGGGGATTTATCATCCTGACGATTATCCTGGTGCTCTATATCCGTCGTCGCCTGATCCAGATGCGCCAACTCAAGGCGGCTTATGATCAGCTGGAGGCAGTGACGGCCCAGAAGGAGCGTATCGAGAGTGAACTGCGCATCGCCCGTGATATCCAGATGTCGATGGTGCCCTCGAATTTCAGTCTGCGGGAGGATGTGGATATCTATGCCAACATGACACCCGCCAAGGCTGTCGGAGGCGATCTCTACGACATTTTCATCATCGACGATCATCTATACTTCTGTATCGGCGACGTCAGCGGAAAGGGTGTGCCTGCAGCCTTGTTTATGGCTGTGAGCATGAGTCTGTTCCGTGCCTATTCGGCTGAAGAGGTACAGCCTGACCGTATTGTGGCACGGATGAACAAATCTCTGGGTGAACGTAACAAGAAACACATGTTCGTCACCATGTTCGTAGGTATTCTTGATCTGAAGTCGGGTGAGTTGTGCTACTGCAATGCGGGCCACGAGGCTCCTCTGATCATCGACAAGGAGGTTCGTGAGTTGCCTGTCATTCGTAACTTACCTGTGGGTGCCGTCAGAAAGGCGACCTATCAGATGCAGACCACGACTATTGAGCCGCAATCCACCATCTTGCTCTATACCGACGGACTGAGCGAGGCAATGGATGCAGACAAACAGATGTATGGCAGGGAGCGTATCGTCGAAGAGGTAGAGCAAGCCTGCCAGGCTGGCCAGTATGCTCCCAAGACATTGATAGAGCAGTTGACGCAGTCTGTCCACAGCTTTGTAGGCGATACCGAACAGAGCGACGATATCACCATGATAGCGCTATCGAGGAAATAAAATAAATATAATATGGTATGATAAGAAAACTGAAAACGACATTGACCATACTGGCTATAGCCATCGGTACATCAGCCTTTGCACAGAGTGCTGAAAAACTCTACACTGCGGGTAAGAAACTCTATGACGCAGAACAGTACGAACAGGCTTTCCCGAAGCTGAAGGCTGCCGCAGACAAAGGTCACAAGAAGGCTCAGTATCGCGTGGGCCTCTGCTATGACAAGGGCAGGGGTGTGACGGAAGATGACGCCAAGGCTGTAGCATGGTATCAGAAGGCTGCCGCTCAGGGTTATGCCAAGGCTCAGTATCAGCTGGGTAAGTGCTATAAGAACGGCGAGGGTATCGCCAAGGACGAGAAGAAAGCCGTAGAACTGTTCAAGCAGGCAGCTGAGCAGGACAACGGAGATGCTCAGTATCAGTTGGCGAAATGCTACTTGAAAGGAACGGGCGTCGCCAAGGACGAGGCCAAGGCAAAGTCGTGGCTGAAGAAAGCCGTGAAGAACGAGAAGGACGGCAAGTCGATTCGTAAGGATATCGAAAAGGATGCTGCCAATGGCAAGGAAGATGCCAAGCGACTGAAAGAATTATTGAAATAAATGATGAGATAATGAAGAAGTTACTAACAATCCTTTTGACAGCCTTGGGACTGCATTCAGCCTATGGCCAGAATTTTGAGAATCTGGAAGTCGAGTCGTTCGCGAACGTTGTGAAGGATTCAAATGTCGTGATTCTTGATGTGCGTACGGCCAATGAGTATGCAGAATCACACCTCAGAGGAGCCATCAACATCGACCAGTATGAAGAAGATTTCATGGAGAAGGCAAAGGCGAGGCTTTTGGCGGATAAGACGATAGCCATCTATTGCCGAAGCGGGCGACGCTCTGCAAACGCATGCGGCAGACTGGCTGCAGAGGGGTATAAGTGTGTGAACCTCAAGGGTGGTATCCTGGCCTGGACAAAGATTGGATATCCCGTTACGCGGTAGGGGTGCTGAGTTCTCCCAGCAAATCTTTGATATAGTGCCTTTCCCAGTCTCTGAGGTGATGGCGCTCATCGTCGTATAGCATCAAGTCGAGGTCGATGGCGACGATACCGTCTTCATTCTTGGTGCGCCCAAGGCGCTTCTCTATCTCCTTGAGTACTTCCTCGAGCAGATTGGCACTGAAGGTCGTAGTACCCTCACAGAGTTGGTTGAGGTATTGCGCAGGATGCAGGTTATGAACAGGGTCGGTCCAGTGCTCTGTCGTGAAATGCAGGTCGGAGAGGAGGAGAGTCAGCTGCTGGCGGGCAGCCTCGAGGTGTTGCTTCTGCTGGTCGTTTGAAGCCAGAGAGATGATGACTTGATGAAGTTCTTGTTTCATAACGAATGCAAAGATAATGAAAAAAGTAAAAAGCCAAAAAGAAAAATCGGAAAATATGAAGTTTTCTTTGTAACTTTGTAGGCAAATGATGATTCGGATGCTATGCGGAGTTGACAAAATGAAAGAAAAGCGAGTATTTTCGTGAATTTCTGCTCAAATATTTGGTGGAATGAAATAAAAAGTGTAATTTCGCAGCGTTTTTCGGAAACAGAAGAAATTTTAAACTTTAAAATAACAATCAAAATGAAGAAGTACAACTTTAATGCCGGTCCCTCTATCCTTCCTCGCGAAGTGATTGAGAATACCGCAAAACAGTGTCTTGATTTCAATGGTTCTGGTCTTTCTCTGATGGAGATCAGCCACCGTGCAAAGGATTTCCAGCCCGTTGTCGACGAGGCTGTGGCTCTGGTTAAGGAGCTGCTGCAGATTCCTGAGGGTTACTCAGTGATCTTCTTGGGTGGTGGTGCCTCTCTGGAGTTCTGCATGATCCCTTACAACTTCCTGATTAAGAAGGCTGCCTACCTGAATACAGGTGTATGGGCAAAGAAGGCCATGAAGGAAGCTAAGCTTTTCGGTGAGGTCGTTGAGGTCGCTTCTTCGGCTGATGCCAACTATACCTTCATCCCCAAGGACTGGAGCGTTCCCGCTGATGCAGACTATCTGCACATCACTACCAATAACACCATCTATGGTACGGAGATCCGCAAGGACCTCGACGTGCCCGTTCGTCTGATTGCCGATATGTCATCAGATATCTTCAGCCGTCCTATCGACGTGGCTAAGTATGATGCCATCTACGCTGGTGCTCAGAAGAACATGGCTATGGCTGGTGTGACCATCGTGATTGTGAAGGACGACGCTCTGGGCAAGGCTCCTCGTGAGATTCCTACGATGCTCGACTATCGCACACACGTTGACAAGGGTTCTATGTTCAACACGCCTCCAGTAGTGCCCATCTACTGTGCTCTCGAGAACCTGCGCTGGCTGAAGAAGCAGGGTGGTGTAGAGGCTATGGACAAGCTGGCTCACCAGCGTGCAGAGATCGTCTATGGCGAGATCGACCGCAACAAGATGTTCGTAGGTACTGCCAAGGAGGAAGATCGTTCGCTGATGAACCTCTGCTTCGTGATGGCTCCTGAGTACAAGGAGCTGGAGAAGGACTTCCTGGACTTCGCTGTATCGAAGGGAATGGTTGGTGTGAAGGGTCACCGCAGTGTTGGTGGTTTCCGCGCATCTTGCTACAACGCTCAGACCATCGAGGGCTGCAACGCACTCGTCGCCTGCATGAAGGAATTCGAAGCAAATCATTAATATTATGAAAGTATTAGTTGCAACAGAGAAACCATTCGCAGCAGCTGCGGTGAATGGTATCAAGGCTGAGATTGAGGCAGCAGGCAATGAACTCGTGCTGCTGGAGAAATATACAGAGAAGGCACAGCTGCTCGACGCAGTGAAGGATGCCGACGCTATGATTATCCGCTCTGACAAGGTCGATGCAGAAGTGCTCGACGCTGCCAAGCAGCTGAAGATCGTGGTGCGCGCTGGTGCAGGTTACGATAATATCGACCTTGCAGCAGCTACGGCTCACAACGTAGTAGCAGAGAACACCCCAGGTCAGAACGCCAATGCAGTGGCTGAGCTCGTGTTCGGTCTGCTCGTGATGGCTGTGCGTGGTTTCTATAATGGTAAGAGCGGTTCTGAGTTGCTCGGTAAGAAACTCGGTATCCTGGCTTTCGGTAATGTAGGCCGCAACGTGGCTCGTATCGCCAAAGGCTTCGGTATGGATGTCTATGCCTACGACGCCTTCTGCCCAGCAGAGGTCATCGAGAAGGCTGGTGTACACGCTGTTGCCAATCAGGATGCTCTCTTCGAGACCTGCGACGTCGTTTCACTGCATATCCCAGCAACACCTGAGACCAAGCAGAGTATCAACTATGCCCTGGTAGGCAAGCTGAAGAAGGGTGGCGTGCTCGTGAACACAGCCCGTAAGGAGGTCATCAATGAGCCTGAGTTGCTGAAGTTGATGGCTGAGCGCGAGGACCTGAAGTTCGTGACAGACATCATGCCTGATGCCAACGAGGACTTCCAGAAGTTCGAAGGCCGTTACTTCTCAACCCCGAAGAAGATGGGTGCTCAGACTGCAGAGGCCAACATCAACGCTGGTATCGCTGCTGCCAAGCAGATCAACGCCTTCTTCAAGGACGGTGACACGAAGTTCCAGGTGAACAAGTAATAGATTTTACGGTCGTATTCCGATACCCTCCCTGATTCCTTCCATCATATAAGGATTGAAGATGGTTCGGGTGGAACGATCAAGAACAGTCATCTGATTTATTCCAGAGCTGTTCGTATCCCACACAATTGGCACAATGCCTCTTTCCATGCATACTCGATTCATTGTTTTGTAGTATGTCTTGATGGAGGCATTGTGTTTTTCTTGGCTCTCGCCTTCGCCCGTGATCGTGCGCCAGACAATGCCATATTCGCCATTGATGACGGGAATACCCTTATCAACAAAACAAGTCTTCAGACGATCGGCAATGCGGATGACGTCGCTCTCCTCGCCATAGGTGGCATTGTGGCTGGAACTGCTGACGTGGTTCTCTTTTCCCCAATAGAAGAAAACATTGCCCCAACCAGCATCCTCTGTCATGCCCCAGAAATTCCAGGGATAATAAAGGTGTACCTCAATGGCGAGTTTTTGGCCTATGGGGTCCTTCGGCAACTTATCCGTCATCCAATTACAGGTCTTCTCGGCATCCGTAGAGGGACCTTGTACGACGAGTAGTCGCTTGGCATTATTACCGCCTGTAGCACGTACGGCATCGATGAATATCTGCTCGTAGGAAACCAGTTGGGCGAGGGTAGCTTCATCTTCGACACTGGGTTCATTCAGACCAGCAAAGATGAGGTGCTCGTCATAGTCCTTGAATGTATTGGCAATCTGAGTCCAGATGGCACGAAGTACTTCCTCGTTTTTGGTCTTGGCTTCTCCTGTCACATGGATATTCCGTTCGAGCCAGCCACCATCGTAATGATCGTTGAGGATGACATACAGGCTGTCGTGGATGCAATAGTCGACAACCTCGCGTACGCGTTGCATCCACGTCGCATCGATGGTATAGTCGTTGGGATTACTGAGATGTCCCCATACCCATGAGCAGGGGATGCGCACGGAGCGGAAACCAAGTGACTTGACATAGTCGATCACCTCTTGAGTGGTTTTCGTCTTTTGCCAGGCAGTCTCAGATTCTAGTCCGCCGTAGTTGGAGAAGATCGTGACAGCAGGCTTATAAGTCGCTCCTTCCGTAATGGCAAAGTCGCGATTAGCCTCCAACGTGTTACCCAGGTTCCATCCTGGTATCATCTCCGCAGCTATCTGCTGGGCTGTCTTGTCCAAGCCTGTTTGTGCGTATAGTGTCGAGGTAACTGTCAGTAGCATGCTGACACACAGTAATCTCTTGATGTTCATGCTTTTATTTTATGATGATTTTCTTACCGTTCTGGATGTAGACACCCTTGCTTGGCGAGGATACGCGCTGGCCGCTGAGGTTGTAGATAGCACCATCATTCTCAGACGCAAATGCCTTGACAGACTGGATGCCAGTGGGTTTGGGGGTTGACTCTGTAATCACCGAGCATCCCCAGGCAACGGTAGGTGTCAGCTCTACCTCGGTATCGTCGCTCTTGATGAGCACCGCCTTGGTGATCTTTGCCTGTGTGGCACCAATATTGGTCTGCAGGGTAAGGCGCGAGACTACAGAGCCAGTTTTGGATTGATCGAAAGTAACGGTAGTCGTCTTTGAGTCTGATGACAATTCGTAATATCCTTCCTTGAACTTGGCTGAGCCGTCGGGATTCTTGCCATCGGAATCGCCATAGACCTTCACCTGCAGACTACCAGCCGCAGGCACTTCATCCACTTCTACGCGCATAGCCTTATAGTCAGTCAGTTTAAGCGGTGTGACTGTGTTCCAGTTACCATAGAGGAACAACTCCGACCAATCCTTCTCCCATTTGACGACATACACGATCTGAAAGTCATCTACAGTAGGATAGATGCCCTTGAAGTCGCTGCCGTGATAGGCTTTTGCCAGGCACTCAGCAAGGTCAGGCTGATTGAAAGCAGGCAATGTGCGGTTGGCACCGTCAGAGAGTCCCATCCAGTAGAAGGTGGCTACATTATTCTCTTTACATTTCTGGACCATGTAATCGACAAACTGGAACAATACGTCGCGACGCACGTCGTAGTCGGTCTTGCCGTCGCCCTTATCTACATTGGCCGATCCCCATTCTCCGAGAATCATGGGTATGCCCTTTGAGATGATATGCGTGTTCCAGGCCGTTACCATCTCGTCGATCTCTTTTTTCACGTTGTCGATGCCGCCCTCGATGTTGGGATAGTCGTGTACCTGAACCATGAGGTGGCCTTCAGTCTTATCAGTAGGTATCGTGAGTTGTGAGAGGGGATCCTTCAGATGCTCACTCCACGTGCCGTTGCCGCAGCAGGCTCCATAGGTGTTGACCACGAGGTTGCGTTCAGCATTGTTGCCTCCCGTAGTGCGCACGACATCGACGAAACTCTGTGCATAGCCGTTGATAGCCTTATAAGCCGAAGCAGCGATGTCGGCATCGTACTTCTTTTCTGCGGCGAAGGATGCGAAGCACCAACTGCTCAGTTTGTCGAGCATCTCATTGTAGCTCTCGAAGAGCAAGTGTTGATCGTAATCCTTAAACTCGGTGGCAATCTGTTTCCAAAGGTTCTCGTATTTAGCCTTGTTGGTGGTGTAGTTGGCTTCGTCGGCTTTGATCCACGAATGGAAATTGTCTTTGTCGGCACCAGTATCGTGATGGACATTGATGATGCAGTAGAGCCCTTGGTCGATGACATAATCGACCACCTCATGCACGCGCTTCATCCACTCGGCATTCACCTTGCCGTCTTTATCCATGTGATTATACCAGGTGACGGGCACGCGGATAGCTCCGAATCCGGCATCTTTCATCATCTTCAGCAGTTCAGGCTTGGTGGGTTCCTGGCCCCAGCAGCTCTCGGACTCCAGTCCCTGACGGCCCCAGAAGTCGTCGCGAGTGAAATCGGTGATGAGTACATCATTCAAATCCTGTTTATTAGCATCGAGGGTGTTACCCAAATTCCATCCAAGGCCCATGTTCTTGACGGCATCCTTAGCAGACTCGAAATCTGCAGCGTTTGCGCTCATGCTGATGAGCAGACTACATACAAAAAGTAGAGCTTTCTTCATATACTTATAGTTTATTAGTTATCGAATCCGTGCTGCAAAAATACGATTTATTCGTGAGCTAGACAAATAATCCTCGCAAAGATTTTGAGAATCGGAAGAATTTGTGTATTTTTGCACCTAAAATCATAACTTAAAACATAGCGAATTATGCAAAGTGATCCCAAGCAGTGCCTATACTGCACTAATAATCAGACACTACATGACTTGATGATTGAGATCTGTGAGTTGTCAGTGTCGCGTGCCTTCCTGTTTAAGGAGCAGACTTATCGTGGCCGTTGCCTCGTGGCCTACAAGGACCATGTGAACGACCTCAACGAACTATCGGATGAAGACCGTAATGCCTTCATGGCTGATGTGACGCGTGTGACACGTGCCATGCAGAAGGCCTTCAATCCAGAGAAGATCAACTATGGTGCCTATAGTGACAAGTTGTCGCACCTGCATTTCCATCTGGCTCCGAAGTATGTGGATGGTCCTGACTATGGCGGCACGTTCCAGATGAATCCCGGCAAGGTGTATCTTTCGGATGCAGAATACGCTGAGATGATTGAGAAAATCAAGGCCAATCTTTGAGAAGGTAAAAAGGTAAAAAAATAAAAAGATAAAAAAGTTAAAGAATAAACTTTTATGGCAATTGTAAAACCATTCAAGGGAATCCGCCCGCCGAAGGAGTTGGTGGAACAAGTAGAAAGCCGTCCCTACGATGTGCTTGACTCTGAGGAGGCGAGGGCAGAGGCTGGCGACAATGAGAAGAGTCTGTATCACATCATCAAGCCTGAGATTGACTTCCCAGTAGGTACGTCTGAGTATGATCCGCGGGTGTATGAGAAGGCTGCTGAGAATTTCCAGAAGTTCCAGGATAAAGGGTGGCTCGTTCAGGATGAACGCGAACATTATTATATCTATGCGCAGACAATGAACGGAAAGACGCAGTACGGACTGGTGGTATGCGCCCATACCGACGACTATATGGCAGGCCGCATCAAGAAACATGAGCTGACGCGTCGTGATAAAGAGGAAGACCGTATGAAGCATGTGCGTGTGAACAATGCCAACATCGAGCCTGTCTTCTTTGCTTATCCAGACAACGAGGTGCTCAACGCACTGATCATGCGCTATGCCGCTACCAAGCCTGAGTATGACTTCATTGCCCCTATCGACGGTTTCCGCCATCAGTTCTGGGTCATCTCTGATGATAAGGACATGCAGACCATTACGGAGGAGTTTGCCAAGATGCCATCGATGTATATCGCTGACGGTCATCATCGTTCGGCTGCTGCTGCACTGGTAGGTGCAGAGAAGCAAAAGCAAAACCCCAATCATAAGGGTGACGAGGAGTACAACTACTTCATGGCTGTCTGCTTCCAGGCCAGTCAGTTGACGATTCTCGACTACAACCGCGTGGTGAAAGACCTTAACGGTATGTCATCTGAAGAGTTCCTGGCTGCACTGCAGGTGAACTTCGAGGTGGAGGATAAGGGAACGGAGATTTACAAGCCCCAGCAGCTACATGAATTCTCACTCTATTTGGATCAGCATTGGTATAGTCTGAAGGCAAAAGAGGGTACCTATGACAACAACGATCCTATCGGCGTGCTCGACGTGGATATCTCCAGCCGTCTGATTCTCGATGAGATCCTGAATATCGGAGACCTGCGTTCTTCACAACGTATTGACTTCGTTGGTGGACTGCGTGGTCTTGGCGAATTGAAACGTCGTGTTGATTCTGGTGAGATGCGTGCTGCGCTCGCACTCTATCCTGTTTCGATGCAGCAGATCATGGATATTGCCGATAGTGGTAAGATCATGCCGCCAAAGGCCACCTGGTTTGAACCTAAGTTGCGTTCAGGACTGGTAATCCATAAACTCAGTTAATCTGAGAGAAAGATATAACAACCATGTAGGCTCGTCATGATGACGGGCCTACTTGTTTATTGATTGGAATCATCTTTCAATTTAAAGATATCATAGGCTTTATTGTAAGCGGGTGACTGAATGGACAACAGATTGAGTACGGAATGGAAGATGTAATGTTGCTCGAGCACTGCAGGTAGTTCGTCATCAGAAGGATCCTTTCCGCTGGATATCGGTTTGTAGTCCCTGAATTGGGGTGAAGTCCAAACAAAGAATGGTATCTCATACTGCACTTTCGGCGCCAGTTTCATAGGGAGACCATGCATGAACATCTTGTTCTCACCAAGCGATTCACCATGATCGGAGATGAAGATCATCGCACTATGCCAGTCTTTCATGGAGCGCAACGTATTGATCAGGCTGTCCAGCAGGAAGTCGGTATAGCGTATGGTGTTGTCGTATGCATTCACCAGCATACCGACATTCTTCTCACCTTCTTCAACATTCTTAGCCACAGGCTTATACACCTCAAAAGCCTTGGGATATTTGTCGGCATAGTTAGGACCGTGACTCGTGCTGGTATGCAATACGATCAGTACTTTGTTTTTCCTGCTTGACTCTATCCTTTCACGTAATCCCTTCAGGAGGATCGCATCATGGTAGATGTTCTCCCCAGGATACAAAGTACCAAGTTGCTCGTTGGTGAGATATTCGTCGATATGGATGGGAGGTTCACCCCAGTTAGAGGTACGCCACGATACATCTACGCCAGTCCTGAAAGCATAGTTAGGCAGCATCTCATAGAGGTCATCGCTATTCTGAGGTTCCAGGATGGCTTTAGTTCCAGCGGTGGTGTAGGTCGCGCAGGCATTCGCCTCATACACCTTCAGGCCCTCTTGTTTAGCCAGAAGCGGATTGGTATTGCGTTTGTAGCCATAGAACTGAAAGTTCGCCTTACGTGCCGACTCGCCAATGACAAGCACCACGACAGCTTTCTCATCGTCAGCAATACTGGCATCTGGCAGTTTGATTTCCTCAGCCTGTTCGTCGTGACTGAAGCTTATCACGCGACCCGTGTTCACCAGATAGGACCAAGGCTGCAGTAATCCCCCCAATTCTGTATCGTGCTGACTAATCCATAATGTCTGGCTGATATTCATCAGTCCAATGACAAGAACGACAACCAACGATGTGCCGCAACAAATCAACAACTTTCGGGCTTTGCCAAAGACTACAGGCTGCAGCAGACAATAGAGGGCTGGTAGCGCACCAAAGGCAAAGATAGAGCACCACAATGGCCAACTGAAAAATCCTGAAGCCTCAGAGTATCGGGTGTTGAAGACGTTCTCGATGGTTGTGGCATCAATCATCACGCTATAGGTAACGATGAAGTAGACTGCCGTTGCATTGATAAGTGAAAGAATCGCAAGCAGAATACGGCCAACGATACGCATGAGGAACATGACGAGATAGGTCATCATGAAGTTGAGCACCAGCATGAGGACTACCAAAGACGCTAAAAGAAAGATTCTGCCACCCATATTTTCATTGCTATTGGCAGCGACATAATTAAAGAAAGGTATATTGTACAACAACAATGTACCAATGCTGACAATCAATGAAAACGTAAAGAGCGAGATAGGCCTTCTGAATCTTCGTAATATTTCCTTCATTTCATTATCTTATTATTGGTAAAAAAAGAAACCCACTGAAATCAGCAGGTTTCCCAAGTTATTTGCGGAAGGTGAGGGATTCAAACCCCCGATACCCGAAAGGGGTATACCGGATTTCGAGTCCAGCGCGATCGTTCACTCTGCCAACCTTCCAATCTGTCAAATATACCATAGCCCTCATCTGGACTAAGCGGATGCAAAGGTAGTGCAAATTATTGAATCTACCAAATTAAAATGAGTAAAAGTTGTCTAACTGCGTTTTTTTATTCAAAAGACAGTTTACTTAGGCGCGATTTTAGTTGCTCTGCTTCACTCTTGCGGATACTGAGACGAATCTCACATGTGTTATCATAGGTCTGTGAGATGATACGTGGCTGCATCTCTTTGACAATGCGCATCACCTCATTCATCAGCGGGTAGGCAAAAGAGTAGGTGATGACTTCTTCAACCTGACGAGTTTCCACCTCTGCATGGGCGATGGCATCGGAAGTTGCCTCACGATAGGCGACAATCAAGCCACTGGTACCAAGATTCACACCACCATAATAACGGACGACGACAATCAAGATATCAGTGAGTTCGTTGGAATTGATCTGTCCTAAGATCGGCTTGCCAGCTGTCGAGGAGGGCTCTCCGTCGTCGTTAGCCCTGAATTCCGTACGTTCTGGGCCTAACATATAGGCATAGCATACGTGGCGGGCATCATAGTATTTCTTGCGGTAGATGGCAAGAAGATCCTTGATTTGCTCAACCGTCTCCACATGATGAGCGAAGGCAAGGAACTTGCTACGCTTCTCGGTGTAGTAGCCCTCGCCTTCGCTCTTTATCGTGCGATATTCATCACTATTCATTGATGTCTCTCGTCGAGCTATTAGTTGTTGTACTCCTGCCAGCTCTTGATCTTTACATCTTCCAACTTCATGGCAGTAAAGGCCTCGATGAATGCCTTTGCCAGACGCACATTCGTCATCAGAGGGATATTGTGATCGATGGCACCACGACGAATCTTATAGCCATTAGTGAGCTCGCGAGAGGTATGGTTCTTTGGCACATTGATAACCAAACCAACCTTGTGCTGACTGATGAGGTCCATCACATTGTTATCTCCAGCCTCATCAGGCCAAGCTACAGTAATAGCCTTCACACCGTTATCATTGAAGAACTTGGCGGTTCCTGCAGTAGCATAGATGGTGTATCCCTTCTTAGCAAGTTGTTGCGCAGGCTCAAGCAGGCTAACCTTACCCTTAGCACCACCAGAAGAAATCAGGACGGCATCTTTCGGTATGGAGTAACCCGTTGCTATCAAGCTATTTAACAATGCTTCATTCAAGTCGTCGCCCAAGCATCCAACCTCACCTGTAGAACTCATATCGACACCCAAAACCGGGTCTGCATTCTGCAATCTTGCAAATGAGAACTGAGATGCTTTCACACCAATGCGGTCGATATCGAACTCACTCTTCTCAGGCTTCTGATAAGGAGCATCGAGCATGATCTTCGTGGCGGTCTCAATGAAGTTGCGCTTCAGGATCTTCGATACAAATGGGAATGAGCGAGAGGCGCGGAGGTTACACTCGATAACCTTCACCTCACGGTTCTTGGCGAGGAACTGGATATTGAAAGGTCCACTGATATTCAGCTCTGCAGCAATCTTATGGGCAATCTTCTTAATCTGACGAATGGTAGAGAAATAGATATGCTGTGCAGGGAACACCATCGTAGCATCACCAGAGTGCACACCAGCATACTCAACGTGCTCAGAGATGGCATACTCGATGACTTCGCCCTTGTCGGCAACGGCATCGAACTCTATCTCCTTCGTCTCTGTCATGAACTTCGAAACCACCACAGGGAACTCCTTTGACACTTCTGTGGCCATGCTGAGGAAACGATGCAGTTCCTCATCGTCGTAGCAGACATTCATCGCTGCACCAGAGAGCACATATGACGGACGGACAAGGACGGGGTAACCCACCTTATCGACAAACTCCTTGACATCATCGAAACTGGTGAGTGCACGCCATGCGGGCTGATCAATGCCAAGCTTGTCAAGCATAGCAGAGAACTTATCACGGTTTTCTGCACGGTCGATATCCACAGGACTTGTACCGAGTACAGGTACACCCTGACGGTGGAGCTTCATGGCGAGGTTGTTTGGAATCTGTCCGCCTACGCTAACAATCACGCCACGTGGCTGCTCAAGATCAATCACATCGAGTACACGCTCCAAGGAAAGCTCATCGAAATAGAGACGATCACACATATCGTAGTCGGTAGAGACGGTCTCTGGGTTGTAGTTAATCATGATGGATTTGTAGCCTAACTTGCGGGCTGTGTTGATAGCGTTCACAGAGCACCAGTCGAACTCTACGGAAGAACCAATTCGATAGGCACCAGAACCCAAGACGACAACAGACTTCTCATTATTATAATAGTTAATGTCGTGAGCCGCAGTATATTTCTCATCCTTAGGATCACCGAAGGCTGGTACGTGGGTATAAGTGAAGTAGAGGTAGTTGGTCAGCTCTGGATGTTCTGAGGCAACGGTGGGTATGCGCTTCACGCTTGGCACAATACCTTTCTGCTGGCGGTACTTGCGTACAGTCAGATTCTCCTTCTCCATGTTAGTCGATTTCGACTTCAGCACGAAGCGTGCAATCTGGAAATCGCTGAAACCACAGCGTTTCACCTCCAGCAGCAACTCGTCGGGGAGTTCCTCAAGCTGGTTGTATTTCTGCAACTCGTGTTTCAGATCGACGATATGCTTCAGACGCTCCAGGAACCAGACATCAATCTTGGTCAGTTCTTCAATACGTTCTATGGTGTAACCTTCTTCAAGAGCCTGAGCAATAGCAAAGATACGCAAGTCGGTAGGATTTGCCAACTC
>JAEEGJ010011337.1_pt1 | contig 22682 bp, 15 predicted proteins | sample 8958761 | NCBI WGS metagenome assembly JAEEGJ01 (sample SAMN16246546, study PRJNA631951) | gut metagenome | biome: gut microbiome; feature: rumen; material: RS-attached | host: Bos | place: Iran: Karaj | collected 2018-10 | reverse complement strand
CATCATGCAACCTTGGCATTTCCCATAAAATGGACAGAATGCCTGCCTTCCAGAGCGGGGGAGCCGGTCTTTGTTCTACAATAGACGACTATGCCCGCTTTGGGCTCATGCTTGTAAATGGCGGCCAGCTGGACGGTGCACGCATCTTAAACCCGGGAACTGTAAACTTTATGTCAAATGCACAGCTACCAGCCCCCTTGCAGCAAAAGTTTGACCAGAAAATGCCTCATTTAAGCGGCTACACCTATTGCAACCTCCTGCGTATTGCAAAAAATCCAGGAGAATGCAAAGCCCTCACAACCCGCGGCGAATACGGCTGGGACGGATGGCTTGGCTCTTACATTGGAATAGATCACGCCAACAACCTTGTTTTTGTAATGACCATGCAGCGCTGCGACACCGGCACCATGGACCTTACAAGACTCGTAAAAAACATGATTTATTCGCTACTTGAAAACCACCCCTATAAATGATAAACTTTTAAAGTCATTAAAAATACTTATGGAGAGAAACAACATGCATCATTGTGCAAACTTGCGTTCACTTGCTAAAAAAATGTGGGGAGGAGTATTGTTATGCTTGTCTTTAAGCCTGCTTGCTTCCTGCGAAAATTTTCTTAATGGATCCGAAACAAAACAACAGCTGGATGAAGCAATTGCTTATGCAAATGCAAAAGAATGTACGATCTTTATAAAAACAAATCCAGACTACGGAACTTTTCTTTCTGAAGGAGAGAAAAAGTGTAAGGTCGGCTATAACACAGAAATTCAATTTACAGCAAATAAAGATTTTTATAAATTCCTTAGATTTGAAGCTGTAAGCACGAATGATAATTCGCAAAGTAGAAATGACTTTGTTGAATGTATATTAAATCAAAAAGAAACAAATGAAGAGCAGGGAATCTATGTTTATTCTGTAAAAATATTAAAAGAGGCAACAGATATTCTTGTAAGACCAGTTTGTTTTGAATATCCAAGGGTTATTCAGTATTTGCCGGCTTCGGATTCAACAGCTTTTGCAAATACGCCAATTGTTATTAATTTTAATACTCCTATGCAGGCAGAACAGTTTAATTTTGCAGAGGGATTCATAACAATTCTTGCAGACACTCGGGATGTAACTTCTTTATTTGAAGAACCTTACTTAAATGAAACTAAAACTGTGCTTACCTTACAGCCATCCGGAAAAAAATTATACGATTACATCGACGAAGCTTATCTTGATTTATCCGTTTCTCTTGGTGAAAAAATATCAATTACAAAAAATGATAATAATAAAAAATATATTTTAACACTCAGACAGGATAATAATACTGACTTTACAATTCGTTATAAAAAAGAAATTGAAACTGTAAAACCTCAGAAATATGAATTGTTTGCAACGGTAAATAATGATAGTCTTTCCTTATCCGGTGTATTAACTGTTCCTTCTGATGAAAATAAATTTAGTATGGACAACATTGCCGAGCAGGGAAGTTTTACAAACGAAGAATACGAAAAAAAAATAAGAACAAACTGCAATAATGGAACAATATATATCTATGGACGATATTTTGATGCAGACTCAGGTGTGAATGCAGTTCAAATCTCGCACAAAAGAACAAATGCAAAAGATGGAACTCCTGTTCAGGAAGAACTTATAGTTACTCCGGCCTATACAAAAACTTCTGATAATGCTGTATTTTATTCAAAGGATGGTTATACAAATTTCTGTATTAAATATTCAATTGCAGATGATAATACCAAAGCAGACTTAGGTGATGGAGCAATTCTTGTAAATGTAAGTGTTCTTGACGTTGCAGGAAACAAGAGTGAAGAAGAGAGCTTTGTTGCAATCAAAGACAATTATATAGACTTATCAGTTGTTAACTTTCATAATTATAAAACGTCCTTTGATGCTAAATGGAATATGTCTGATTATTCGAATGAGGATGATTTTTATGCTCAAGAGATAGCCCCACTAATTAAAAAAGTTAGTTTACATAACGAGCCGCTTCTTACCTACAAAAATTTTAAATTCAGATCTTTCCCAAAAGATAATGTATATATTGAATATATATCAAAAAATGGAAGCACAAGACAGAAAATGGAATTGAATACACAGACTGATGTTCTGGAAGCAACACTTGATGTAGATTCTGTCGATGAACTTACTATTAAACTTTGTATAAAAAATGAAAATGGATCTGAAAGTACCAGAAATTTTACAATTCCAAAAAATACGGTTAAACGATATTTAAATGTTGCTTTAGATAATACTTATCGTAATATGATAAGCTCTGGAACATCCAACCATTTAGCAATATATAAAGAAAACTCTCAATATTGTGAAAAAGAATTTTCTTCTGAGCAAAATTTTGCAGAGCAGTACATCTATTTTGCAAATATTAATAATGGTTTTATAAGTGACTGTGTTAAAATAGACTCAAAACTTCCAAATAATTCAACTTCAACACCACCAAGCTTTGACAAGCTTTCAAGTATTAATTTTGAAGGTGGCTACTGCCATGTTGCTTTAAAAGATGATGTATGGAGTAAATATGCTTCTGTTGTCTGTTATGTAAAGTTTCAATATAAATCAAACGACAACTACGGTTGGTCTGCAATTCCACTTACTGATAAAACAACACCTGTTTATTCATATCCATGGACATCTGATTATATTAGACCTTATAAATATATTACACCTGAGGATGGAAAAGTAATTTCTTTGAACTGCTGGTCTCTGGTATATGGTGACATTCTTACATATTTTTACAATATGCAAATTACTTTAATTGGAATCAATTCCAGTGGAAATATTGCAGGAAAAACCGAAACAACGTATGCAATAAAAACCGGTGCAGACGATACAAAAGTTCCTGTAATCAATTCTATTACTTTCCTTAATTCTGAAGATAGAGCTTTAAAATTTGGAACCGATGAAGAATATCTTGAAGATTATCTTATAGTTAATGCAACAGATTATAATCTGGATTCAGGAACTATTTATTTTACTGGATTGGATTATTTTAATGTTTATTTGAATGATGTAAAAACAGTTTCAATAAAAGCAGATGCAGCAAAAAGAATTTCAGCAACTGAATATGCGCTTCCTCTGCATGGATTAAAATCAAATAAATACTTTAGATGCCCTTACAAGATAGAAGTTTTTGATAAAAATGGTAATAAAGCAGATTCTTCTGGTGATATTCGTTGCATGTCCGATGGCTATTACAACATAAAGAACGTAAATTATTCAAACGGACAGGTAAAAATCAACATTAATCAAACTACACCAGGGGATAAATATTGGTGTAATAAATTTTCACTTTATGTATATAAATTGAAAGAAAATGGTTGGACTTTACAGGAGACTTTTACTTCTGCAGATAATATTTCAATGTCTGTTGATGCAGAAAGTTTTTATAAATTTGTTCCGCAAGGAAATATACGTTTTCTTGGTTCTGATTTTATTCTTTATAATAGTACATCCTTTATTAATACATATACAAAAGGCTCCGGTGATTATGATCTCCTTTTGGCAAATGGTGCTTCGACTTCATCAATAGCTGTTTCTTCGGATAAGCCTGTATGGATAGAGACAATCGTTACTCCACAACCTTATAGCACCTGCAAAAATTGGACGGTTGAAGAATGGAAGGCTAACTTCCCGCGTCACATTGGCGATAAACTTATAGATTTTAGTTCAGATGATCATAGCCTTAAACGCTACAATATTTCTGTAGAAAAAATCAATACAGGCAATAGTTATGTAGTACTCGCTCACTTTGCCGATGGCCACACAGATATGAGTCAGGTTATGGTAAAATAAAATTGTATAGTAATTAATAGACTATACAAATATGTGTATACGTGTTATAATTAGTGTATTGGAAATGCCCGAATTTGGCGGTGCCTCCACCAACTCAATCAGCAAAAGCTGAAATAATTGGATAGGAGGCTTGCGTATGACTTGTGAAAAAGTTATTGCGATGGTGACATGCGTTGCCACTGTGATATGCACAGTTATAGCAGTTCTCTCATATTTTAGAAATAAAAAATGAGTGAAAAATAAAGCCGCCTAGTCTCTACCCTTGGCGGCTTTTCGTCGAATGTGGAGGTACCCATAGATTTGGGCATTTCCTTTTATTAAAATATAACACAATTTATTATATACGTCAAACAAATTATAGTTTTTGAAAAATTACTCCGGTGCGTTTAAGACTACGCGCAAGCCGCTGTAAGGTTCTGGAGTATCAAGGACATCTACATAATGATAATCACTGGAGCGATAATAAACTTTGCACACTTCTGAATTTTGGCCGGTGCCGATGGAGCCACCTCGTACTACTCTGGAGGAAGTAGTATTGTTAGCGGGTCCTGTTTCTGGGGTAGTTGTTGTTATAGTGCTATAAACATCCCAACATAATTCATTGGCATTACCACACATGTGACAAAGACCAAGACTGTTTTGATAATAATTTATATAAGAATTGTCTGGTTTAGCCTCATAAAGAGAGGAGCCACTATTAACCCGTTCTTGACAGTAATCATAGGTATAAAGACTTGAACCGCCTCTGGCAAGATATTCCCATTCTGCTTCGGTTGGCAGACGGTATCCGTTTTTGGTAGTATCAAACTCAATCAACGGTACATTAGGACCTGAACCGGAGGTATATGAATTAGCAATAGGACAATAATATTTTCCATCGCGAATATTAAAGTGAGTCCATTTTGTTACATCATATTCTCGTTGTCCATTTATAGTCATGTAATATACCGGTTCAAAACCTTCATCAACACTTCTAAAATTACAATAAGCAAGAGCATCAAACCAGGTTGTGTGATATACAGGATCACTACTACCACTTTTAGTTTTTAGATACATATATTTAGTATATTCTCTCTCCGAAACTTCATACTTGCAGGCAATTAAATCTTTAATAGTAATGTCTCTGCCACTTATAAATACTTGAGAATTAGTTACCTGCCAACAGATCCTGCTTCCCGGTACATAAACAAAATCTTGCATAGTAAACGGACAGTGAGTTTCTGATTCAGTTGTAATATGTAGTCCACATCTGTCTTTGGCTGTGAGCGAGTAATAATAATGCCTGTCAGTTTCAAGGTTTAATACTTTGGTAAACGATGTGCCGGAAGCATAATTGGTGAACGTATCATTATCATAAATTGTCTGATTTCCTTTGTTGTCTTTAATAGTTAATGTGTAAATAATATCCTTACAAGGATTTGGGTTATTCCAGCTAAAGCTTACCGTGTGGGTATTTGCTTTATAATCTACATTAAAGTCATTAAGGCTTGGACCGACAGTATCTTTGGCAAAATAAAAATATTCATCCTGTGCCGTCGGGTAGCTCAGGGTTTGAGGAGAGCCTTCTGCGGTATTGGTAAACTCAAGCTTCATCTTGTAGATTCCATCTGCAAGGTTTGGCAATTCAACCTGGCCTTCAAACGTGGAATCGGTATTCATAATTGTATTGGTGTAAGGAATTGTAATAGTTTGTTCTGCTGCAGAAGTTGTGTTGTAGCTAGAGTCATAAATCTTTTTATATTTGAGCTTAAAGCTGTCTGTCAAAGGTGCGCCGTTGCCATTTGTTGTAATGCGCAGGTTAAGATAAATGTAGTATTTATTGTCTGTGTGCTTTTTAATAAAGCTTAGATTTTCGACACCACTTGCATTCGTGCTGTTTATCGTCGGCAATTCATAAGAAGGGACATTTCCCGAGGCTGTATTAAACTTTACACTAAAAGGATGCGCAGTATCATCATCAACTAAAACCAAAGGTCTGCCATCAACTTTATTATTTACCTGGTACATCCATTTTTTAATATCCGAAAGCTGAACATCCTTATATTGTTTTGAATAAAAGCCTTTTTCTACATAAACAAAAATCTGGGTATAGCCGATTATTTCATCCTTGTTAGGAGTAATCCTTATACTGCACGGGCTGTCAAAATAGGGTGCGTTAAAATAATGATTGATATTGCTGCCGTCTATGCGGTTTGTAATCATTATATTCTTAAAAAAGATTTGTCCATCCTTTTTGTAGGCCTTGTAAATTGTGTTGTTCTGTTCGCCAAACCAGCCTTCATCTGCAGTACCGTCCTGAATCATCTGCTCAATTTCCTCTGCAGTGTAATAAATGCTGGACGGTTCTATTTCCTGGTCAAACAAAAGCTGAATTGGAGTGTCTTTAAGAATATTGGTTCCTGTAGGGCTGTAGGCAATAATTGCAGGACGTTCAACAACTACAGGACGAATACCAATTTGCAGCTCCTGGTCTGTGTTGGCGGCAACAAAATAAAAGGTTGTAGATTTGGTATTCATATTTTCGATATGAATATATTTATCGTTTGGAATTACTTCCTTTGTTTTTATGTTATATATTTCCCATCTCAAAAATTCCAACGAAGTATCCGGCGCATAAGAAAGATTGTAAGTATGTGTGTCTGTACATCTGTAAGTTCCAAGAGCAGGTGAATAGTCTCCGCGGGTATCCAAAAGAGTGTAACTGCTGCTGGTCAAAGTAAAATCAACAAAAGGCAGGTGAGGGCAGACTGCGGTAATTACAATCCCGTCAAGCTCCTTTTTAAAAGTTGCAGTAGTTTCGGGGTTGCCTGAATCTTCAAACTCTATATAGTCCTTTATGCTTTCTCCCTCCGGTAAACTTGCCGAAGAAGCTTCCCATCTCATAAAAGTATAGTCATTTGCAGGTTCAAACTTAAGCTCAAAAACATCGGTCGCTCTCTGCACAAGCTCCCCAGTAACCGGCTTTTTTATAACTCCGCTGTTCTGGTCCGCCATAACATAAAGCTTATAATACGGCGAATTGGCATAAGCAATTGCTTTATCCAGGAGGTCTTTAGTCTCTGCGCCCTTTAAAAAGTTATCGCAGGAAACCAGTGCCAGTACAAAAACGGCTGAGATTAAAAATTTGAAAAATAGAATAGACTTTTTGGTCATGGGGGTACTCGCTAATATTATTTACTCAATTGTATCAAAGAAGGTTCTTACAACACGGAAACCATTTGTATATTTGGGATTGTCACGCGTGTCAAATGTATCTATTCTATCTGCAACACTATGAACAGGATCCTCGAAATTTCCGCCTCTTATTATTTTCTTATTAGGAGAGTCAATGTTAACAGCAGGGGAAGGAGTGCTGCTATTTAAAATCATTTTATAATCATCAAAACAATATTCTGCAACATTTCCTGTCATATCATAAATACCAAGTGTATTGGCATTTTTAGTTTTTACAGGATGTGTTGTTCTTGTTCCATTTACTGAACTATTACCATAATACCATCCAACTTCATTAGAATCATTATCACCACTATATGTAAAAGTTTGAGTGTTATTACCACCACGAGCAATATATTCCCATTCAACTTCTTCTGGAAGTCTATAACCATTTGCCGCTTTATTAATTGTTAAGTTGTTGTAATCATAATATAAACGCCATTTGGAATAATATTTTCCATTTTTTTTATAAATAAAATTGTCATCTACCCAGTTATCTACTTCTGTGCTGCCTTTATATGAATAAACAGGTGTAAGTCCTTCTGCTACACTTCGTAAATTACAGTAAATAATTGTATCAAACCAGTTTACATAATATGCAGGATAATCATCTCCGGCACCTTTATCAAAAGTTGTAACATTATGCAACATCATGTATTGTGTAAATTCTTTTTGTGTTACTTCATGATCACAAACAAGCATATTAGGAATTGAGATAGTTCTGTTTGTTATTAAAACATTTGAACTAGGCGTATAACTATCAGTGATTTTCTTTGCCATTCCTTCTACATAAACAAAATCCTTTGCAAGTATAGGATAAACTTTTTTTGTTACCGTCTGGCTCTGATTACCACATCTTTCAAATGCAGTTATTGAATAACTATAACGGTCAGAAGATAAGTCTCCTGCAGTCAAAACAATACTTGGATTTGGTGATTCTCCAATATATAAGGTTTCATTTGTAGTATTATTTTGTAAATCAGTTTGTTGTACCTCATAATAAATGTCTTTACAAGGATTTTGGTTTGTCCATGCTAAAGTTACTTTGCCGTTAGTTTTATTATAGTTTACGGTAAGGTCTGAAATTTCGGAAACATGACTGGTGTCTTTTGTAACATAATACTTTTGTTCCTCTGGATATGTAATAGTGTGGCCGGCACTATCTTTAAATTCAAAATAAATTGAATAAACACCATCTGCATCAGGTAATGAAATATTTCCTTCAAAGTCAGCGTCATATCCATCGTTGGAAGTATAATCAACAGCGGTTTTGACAACAGCTGGGGTGACTGAATCATAGTTCGCATCATAAAGTTTTTGTGTACAAATATTAAATTTTTGCTGTTCAAGAGTTCCCCCTGTAGTATTTTTATGAAGACGAACTTTAAGGTAAATGCTTGAATCATTTATAAAATTCAATGTTTGAATACCATCTCCATTAACAGGATCAATATCTGCAGGTGTTTCTATAGGTAGGTCCTCACCATCCTGTGAATATTTTGCTTCGTAAGGGTGTTCTTCATCCTTTACAATAAAGATTGGTCTGTCATCAACTTTATTATTTGTAAGATATGTCCATTTTTTGCTGCCGGCCATTTGAGCGGTTTTGGCTTCTTTAGAACAGATACCTCGTTCAATTGTAACCAAAATCTGAAGATAACCATTCATGTTTTTATCTGCAGGAATTATAAGTGTTGTTCCTTTTTCAATATAAGGCGAAAGGAAATAATGATTTATGTTTTCATTATTTCTCTGATTAATAATCATGATATTCTTATAGAAATTTTTATTTCCTTTTTTATATCCCTTGTAAATTGTTTTGCCGTCAACAGTTCCCTGGTAAAGCGGGCTGTCTGCAACACCATTGGCAATCATTTCATCCATTTCTTCCTTTGTATAATAAATAGAAGAAGGATCAATTTCTCGGTCAAATAAAACCTGGATTGCAGTATCCTTATTTATGTTTGAACCCATAGGAGCATAAGAAATAACTTGTGGACGTTCGGCAATAATAGGACGAATTGCAATCTGTATTTCCTGGTCAACCGGTGCTTCTACAAAAGAATAGATTGTTGATTTGCTTTGGGGATTTTCAATGTGTATATATGTGTCGTTAGGAATTACCTGCTTTGTTCTTGCATCATAGATTTCCCAACGTACAAATTCCCAGTCTGTAAAAGGATCATAAGAAAGTGTATAAGTGTGTGTATCAGTACAGCGGTGAATTCCTACAGATGGATTAAAATCACCTTTTAGATCTACAAAAGTATAATTGGTACTTGTAAGTGTAAAATCAACGTATGGCAGGTGAGGGCAAACTGCAGTTATAACTATAGAATTAAGTGCTTTCTTAAAATGAACCTTAGTTTCCGGGTTTCCAGGTTCTTCAAATTCTATATAATCTTTTATGCTTTCACCTTCTGGAAGATATTCAGAAGAAGCTTCCCAGCGCATAAAGGTGTAGTCTGTAACCGGTTCAAATTTAATTTCAAAAACGTCAGAGACTTTCTGATTTACTTCACCAGTAATAGGCTTTTTGAGCTGGCCACAATCTTTGTCGGCTTCAACTATAATTTTGTAGGTAGGTGCATTTGCATAAGCAATTGTGCTTTCGAGCTGATCTCGTAAATCTGCGCCTTTTAAAAAATTATTACATGATGTAAGGCCAATTAAAACAACGGCCATACTCAAAATAGTAAAAAAGGAACAATACTTTTTATTCATTTTTTCTTCTCTCTTCTATAAATATTTTCCGACTATTATATCATTTTTTGTTATGGATTGCCACGCCCTGCGGGCTCGCAATGACGTGATTTTTGGGGGCCCTGAGCCTGTCGAAGGGCCTCGTCATTGACAGAAAATCTCTATACTGATAAAATAATAATACTATAAAAAGAGGTAAGATAATGATTTTTCCATTGGAACAGCTGGTTCAGTTTCAGGGCAATATTTATGAAATAACTGTTGCAGCAAGCCGTCGTGCATATCAGATGGCAAAGGTTAATGATCCTGAGATTGCTGCAAACTCAGATAAGGTTGTGTGCGTTGCAGCACGTCAGCTTTTTAATCACAAGGTTAGTTACCGCATAGAAGAAAAGCAGTAGAGTGATGGACGAAACACAGGTTCAAAAGATTCCTGTCATCGTAATTTTTGCTCCTACAGCTAGTGGAAAGACTGCCCTTACAAAAAAGCTTTTTGCTCCCGGGGGCAGTCATTTTATTTTAAACGCAGAAATAATAAGTGCAGATAGTCAGGCAGTATACAAGGGCATGGACATTGGAACCGCCAAGCCAGAGCCCGAGCTGCGAAAAATCCTTCCTCATCATCTTATAGACATTCTTACCCCCGACCAGCAGTACAACGTAAGTGATTTTGTAAACGACGCCGACCGTGCCTGTCATGACATTTATGCCCGCGGAAAAACTCCCGTTATCTGCGGAGGCACCGGTTTTTATATCCGTAATTTTTTATATGGAGTAGCTCTAACTCCGGTGAGCGACCTTGTCTTGCGGGAACAATTAAAAGCCCGCATTACTACAGAAGGAAATGCTGCACTTTACAAGGAACTGGCTGCCATTGACCCGGTAAGTGCAGTTAAGATTCACCCAAACGATGCCTACCGCATTTGCCGTGCCCTGGAAGTATATTACCTTAGCGGAAAAACCCGCAGTGCTTTTGCAATTGAACCGGCTCTCCGCCCGCAATATGATTTTACCTTTATAGTTCTGCAGCCTCAACGAGACCTTTTGTACCGGCGCATAGAAGAGCGTGTAAACCAGATGATAGAGCAGGGCCTTGAAAATGAAGTTCAGTCTCTTATAGCCGCCGGCTACACCAAAGATTCCCCGGGAATGAAGGCCATAGGCTACCACGAATGGTTTGAATACACCGACCGCACTCAGGTCAATGCCGCCATAACCCACAACACCCGCAAATACGCCAAAAAACAATACACCTACATCCGCGATATCCCCGGAAGTCTTGTGATCCCATTTACTTCCTCTTTAGAAGATATTGAGAAAGTGGGTAATCTATTGACATAAACCCCTTTTTTTGCCATAATAAACTCACTTTATAAAGTAGGAGTGCCATCGTGCCTTGTGGTAAGAAAAGAAAGCGCCAGAAGATGGCGACACATAAGCGTAAGAAGATGCTTAGAAGAAATCGACATAAGAGCAAGTAGTTTTTTTGTCGACAGCTTGTGTTTCAGATAAGGGGTTTTGTCATTGTTGACATCCCCTTTTTTTTTACCCTCCGACAGGCTCAGGGACCACATTTTGATATTAGAAAATATACATTCACCTTCAGATATAAAAGAACTTTCTCAAAAGCAGATTGAAGAACTTGCACAGGAAATCCGAACCAAAATTATACAGACAGTTTCCAAAAACGGCGGTCATCTTGCAAGTAATCTTGGGGTAGTAGAGCTTACACTTGCTCTGCACCGGGTTTTTGATTCTCCACATGATGCTATCATTTTTGATGTAAGCCACCAGTGTTATGCGCACAAGCTTTTGACCGGACGCTACCGTGAGTTTGAAACCTTACGCCAAAAGGATGGTCTTAGCGGCTTTACAAATATTGACGAAAGCGACCATGACTTTTTTACCAGCGGTCACAGTTCAACTTCTATAAGTGCAGCACTTGGACTTTTGACCTCCTGGAATCTTGAAAAAAAAGACGGAAAGGTTATTGCAGTTTTGGGAGACGGAGCGCTCACCGGCGGCATGGCTTTTGAAGGACTTTCCAACGCAGGCCAGATGCGCAAAAATCTTATTGTAATCCTTAATGATAACCAGATGTCCATTGACCATAATACCGGTGCAGTATCTCGCTATCTTAGCCGCCTTACAATGTCGCGGGGATACCAGTCGTTCCGTTACCGTGTAGATAAGGTTGTAGAACGCATGGTAGAAAAAATGCCGAGCTTTGGTCGTCCTATTGATAAGTTTATATTCCGATTCAAACGCTCCCTCAAGGGACTTCTCCTTGCAAATAATCTTTTTACAGATCTTGGCTTTGAATATGTTGGCCCCTTAAACGGCCATAACGAAAAAGTTCTGGAAAATGTTTTGCGCAAGGTACGTAATCTTAGTCGCCCGGTTGTAGTTCATGTTGTTACAAAAAAAGGGAAAGGCTATGAACCTGCCGAAACCACACCGGAAAATTTCCACGGAGTTGGTCCATTCAATATAGAAGACGGAACCTTTGAAACCGCAGCAGATGCCAACGACACGCTTACCTTTACTCAAGCATTCAGCAACATCATCGTAGACGCAGCCTCCAAAGATAATAAAATTACCGCTATTACCGCAGCCATGGCTCAGGGAACAGGTCTTACAGAATTCAGCAAAAAATACCGCGAACGCTTTTTTGATGTTGGTATTGCCGAAGAACATGCTGTTACCTTTGCAGGTGGTCAGGCAAGAGGCGGGCTTGTTCCTGTAGTCTGCATTTATTCAACCTTTATTCAGCGTGCAGTAGACCAGATGATTCATGATGTAACGCTGCAAAAAGCTCACTGCGTTTTTGTTCTGGATAGAGCAGGCGTAGTTCCTGGCGACGGAGTTACACATCAGGGATTATTTGATATAGCGCTGTTCCGACCGGTTCCGGGTATAAAGATTATGAGTCCGGTAAGTGCCGCAGACTTAAAGGTTTGTTTTGATTACGCACTAGTTACTGATGGTGCTGTTGTAATCAGAATACCAAAAGCTGTCTGTCCTGCAGAGCTCCCTGAATTTTCACAGAAGGTTCACGAAGGAAAAGGAATCCTGCTCCAAAGCGAAGGTAAAGCACAACGCAACAAATATCTTATTGTAACAACAGGAAGCATGTACAGCGAAGTAAGTGCCGCAGTAAAAGACAACGCTGTGGGTAAACTTAAAACCGACATTTACATCCTTCGTTTTATTAAGCCGTTTAACGAAGAATATTTTATAGATCTTGCAAGCCAGTATAAGGGAGTTTTGTTTGTAGAAGACGGTGTAGTTACCGGCGGCATAAGTGAACATCTTTGCGGTGTGCTTGCAAAACATAAATACCTTCACACAAAGCTACTTGCTTTTGAGAACAAATTTTATGCACATGCTACCCGAGCTCAGATTCTTGAAGAAGCAGGTCTTTCTCCTGCAAAAATTGCCCAGGCCTTAAAGGAGCTTGCAAATGCTTGAGATGACCTTTGGACGTAAACGTATAAGTACAGAACGTCCCGCTTTTGTAATGGGTATTGTAAATGCAACTCCCGATTCCTTTTACGAAAACAGCCGCGGCGACTTTGACCTTGCCATGAAGCTCGTAGAAGACGGAGCAGACATCATAGACATTGGCGGAGAATCTACACGCCCGGGCTTTACTCCTGTAGACGAACAGGAAGAACTTGACCGTGTAATTCCATTGATAGAAAAGCTTCGTAAAAATACAGATGTCGTGCTTTCTATAGATACAACCAAACCCGCAGTAATTACCGAGGCTTTGGAAAGCGGGGTAGATATAATAAACAACGTTCTTTCCTTTGATAACGACGATTCAACTCTTCAAGCGATAGCAGACGCAGATGCAAGTGTAATACTTATGCATCACGAAGGCGAAGGCATTGACGGAATCTGCAGTTATCTTAAGAAAAAAGCAGAATTGTGCGAGAAAAAGGGTATTTCTCACAGCAAACTTATCCTTGACCCAGGCATTGGCTTTGGCAAAAGCTTTGAGCAGAATGTAGAAGCAATTAAGTATACAGACCGCTTATGTACACTTGGATACCCTGTTTTAATGGCTTTGTCGCGCAAATCAAGCATAGGAATGATGACAGGCCGCCCGGTTGAACAGCGCCTTAGCGGAACCCTTGCAGCCGACATTATTTCTGTCCAGAAAGGTGCAAAAATTATCCGCGTTCACGACGTTTTAGATGCAATTGACACGTTAAATGTAATGAAATTTTTTGAATAGTATGTTATAATTTATTATTCCATGGAAATATTCAATAAACTTTTATACATTTACGATTTTATCCGCCCTGTATTAGATATTGCTGTTCTTACCTTCCTTTTGTATAAAGCCTACGACTTTATGACAAAATCCAACAGTATTCAGCTTTTTAAATCGGGTATAATTGTACTTATTGCTTATGGTATTGCAGAACTTTTAAGATTAAATACAATTCTCTGGCTTTTACGCATTCTTGCTCCGGGACTTGTTATTGCTTTTGCTGTAATTTTTCAGCCAGAAATCCGCAAGCTTTTCTTAAAAATTGGACAGAGCAAATGGTTTGCTTTTGGTTCCCGTTCAAAACACACTTATGTAGATGCAGTTCTTACTGCTGCAGAAATGCTTTCTAAAGAACGCCGCGGTATGCTTGCAGTATTTTTGCGCCACACCAAGCTCGATAACTTTATGCAGTCTGGAACAAGGCTCAATGCAGATCTGTCTTCGAGCCTTCTTGTAACAATTTTTGGTAAGGATACTCCGCTTCATGATGGTGCCTGTTTTATTCAGGGTGGCAAATTACTTGCTGCCGGCTGTTTCCTTCCACTTAGCGAAGATTACAATATCAAAAAGACCTTTGGTACACGACACCGTGCCGCTCTTGGACTTTCAGAAGCTTCGGACGCAGTAGTACTTGTTGTTTCAGAAGAGACCGGAGCCATAAGCCTTGCCTACGATTCAAAATTAAATTACGACCTTAATATGAACGAACTTACAAAGATTCTTGAAAAGCTTCTTGAATTACCGCCAGATGCCAAAAATATAGAGGATACAATCGATGAAAGCAAACCAATTATTTAATAAGATTCTCTATAAATGGCCGGTAAAGGTTATCTGTCTCATAATTGCAATCTGTCTGTACCTGTTTCATCAGGCAAGCCTTACAGAAAAGCGCTCCTTTGTTATTCCTCTTACACTTATAGAAGAAGGAGAAGTAATTCACAACGGAGATTATACTTCTACTGTTACCGTTACAATAAGAGCAAATACAGAACAGATTTCCACAATCAATACAAAACAGCTCAACGCGTATGTAAACTTAAACGGTATTTCTAAAAAGGGCGAATATAATCTTCCGGTAAAGGTTAAAGTTGCAGACGAAATAATGGCCTTTGATCCTTTTGAAATTAAAGTAAAACCGGAATCAATAAAGGTTCAGGTAGAAAGCAAGGATGTTAAATACGTTTTGATTGAACCTATGATTACCGGAGAGCCTGCACATGGTTATGAGGTAACTTCCTATAGTGTAAATCCACCGGTTGCCGAAATTACAGGCCCTCAGACCATGATAGAAAATACCAAAAAGATTTATACCGAAAAAATTGATATTACCGACATGGCAAAAAAAGAAGTGTTTGAAGCAGAGTTCCGTCCGCTCAATAAACTTTTGACAATCAACGAAAAAACTCCTGTAGAAGTTACTGTTGTAATTGAGCCTATGAAAATGGAAAGACTTTACGAGGATATTGAGATTGCTGTAAACGGACTGAGCGATTCTCTTTATCTTGAAGATAAAGCTCCTGTAGTTTCGTTTATTCTTGAAGGAACTGTGCCGGTCCTGGAAAATTACGAACCTGGAAAACGTTTTGTAACTGCAGATCTTTCAAAAATAACAGAGGAAGGAGAATACGAGATTCCGCTTAAATATAATGTTCCATCTTACCTTGTTCTTAAGGATGATGCACCTCAAAGTTTGTGGTTTAAACTTAGCAGACATCCGGAAGAAGCCACAGAGAGTGAGGCAGAGGTAACTGAATGATTTGCGGGATTGGAGTTGATATGACAACAGTGGACAGGTTTGCCTCGTGGATAGACAAGCCTGAACTTATAGACAGGTTTTTTCACAGTGAGGAAAAATGCTGTGATAAAAGCACCGGCTATATGAAGGAACACTATGCGGCGCGTTTTGCTGCAAAAGAAGCCTTTGGAAAAGCCCTTGGAACCGGAATTACCGGTTTTAAGCTTTGCGACCTGTATATAAAAAATGATGAAAAGGGAAAACCGGAATTAATAGTAACCGGTTCTGCCCAAAAAAAGTTAGAGGAAATATATGGCGACTGCAAAATCTTTGTTTCTTTGAGTCATGAAAAAAACAATGCTATTGCGGTTGTAATTATAGAAAAGTAGAGAGGTATAATATGGCATATTCATCTTCCAAAAGTAAAAGTGCAGCTCCAGAGAAAAAAGCATCTATTTCTTACTGGTCAAAAGATAAATGTAATTGTCCGGTTTGTAAAAAGGCCTTTGACCGCGAAATTATGCGCAGCGGTAATGGACGTATGAATGCCGGTAACCTTAGTGATGAGCTTCACCGTGACTATATTCCTTCTGCCAAATACGGAAAAGTATATCCTCTTATTTACGAAGTAGGATGCTGTCCAAACTGTTATGCCGCCTTTTTGTGGAGCGACTTTACCACAATTAAAAATCAGGAAACAGCAGACCGCATTTATGACAACTACGAAAAACGTAAGAAAGCTACCGAAGTAATTTTCCCATATTTTAATTTGAAAAAAGAACGCACTCTTTATGATGGCGCTGCAATGTATTATATGGCTTTGCAGACCTATGATGTTTGTGATGTAGATATGCTGCCAACTTTAAAAAAGGCAATTATCTGTCTGCGTCTTGCATGGCTTTGTAAAGAAATTGATGATGCCTGTGCAGATCATAATTATGATTATGTTTCTCAGGTTTTTTACAGAAAGGCTTTATTCTTTTACCAGCAGGCCTTGCAGAACGAACAGGCCCGCACCGAAAAATGTTCTACCTTAAATAACTTTGGTCCAGATATGGATAAAAACTATGGCTGGGATGGTGTTGTATATCTTACCGGTCTGCTTGAATTTAAATACGGTCAGCAGGAAGATATTCAGCTGCGTCTTAAAAAGCTAAGCGAAGCAAAAACTTCTATTGCACGTATCTTTGGTCTTGGTAAATCTTCTAAAAACAAGCCTGGTCCACTTTTGGAACATGCGCGTACGCTTTACGATAACCTTACTAAAGAATTAAAAGACGACGACCTGTAGTATTAGAATGAAAAATATTTTATTGACAGTTTCTTACGACGGAACCGATTTTTGCGGCTGGCAGCGACAGGATGACAAGGATGGCGGCCAGGCAAGCCGTACAGTCCAGGGTGAATTAGAAGCCGCTCTTGAAAAGCTTTGTAAACAAAAAATAACTCTTTATGGTTCAGGCCGTACAGACAGCGGTGTTCATGCACTTGAACAGGCTGCAAACTTTTATTCTCCAATTGATTCCATGCCGGCGGGTAACTATGTACGTGCCCTCAATTCTTTTTTACCTGATGATGTTAGAGTGCTTGCTGCAAGTGAAGTAGAAGAAGATTTTAATTCACGTAAATCTGCAACGAGCCGAACCTACAGATATTTTATTGGGCTTGGTGAAAGTGTTAGTGCAGACAATGCACGCTTTTGCTGGCATGTACCAAATTATACACCAGATCTTCGCCGTCTTAATGCTTTGTGCGAATGCCTGCGCGGAGAAATTGACTGTGCTTCCTTTGCTGCAAGCGGAGACGAAAGTGTTTCTACCAACCGCTATATTGACGGTGCCCGCTTTTTTATGCAGGAAGACCGCTGGGGTGGCCAGCAGCTTGTTTTTGAAATAGAAGCTAATGCATTCTTGTGGAAAATGGTCCGCACCCTTACCGGAACAATTGTAAACCTTGATAAAGATGGTGCTGCCGACGATGCCTTAAAGCAGATCCTCCAAGCCCATGACAGAACAAAAGCCGGAGTTACAGCACCACCAACGGGACTGTTCTTATATAAGATTAATTTTGACGGTGTACGTCGTCACGTATGAGTTACAATAAAGACACCGGGTCAACATCATATTCAATATAAACATTCTGACTGTGAGTATAATCCATAAGAAGGCTGCGTGCTATTGACTGCAGTGGGACAACAGATTTTCCCTTCAAGAGAATCTGGTAGCGCCAGGAGGAATTAATTTTTTCTATAGGACATTCTGCAGGTCCAAGTATTTCTACACCCTTTGCTTTTTTTTCTTTAAGGATGCGCGCAGCATCATTGGCAGTATCTAAAGCTTCTTTTCTGTTGTAGCTGCGGAATACAAGACGCAAAAGTCTTGAGAATGGCGGAAATTCCATAAGCTGCCGCTGTGCAATTTCGCTGTTGTAATATTCTTCTATTTTGTTCTGGCATGCAAAAAGCACCGGTTCAAGCTCTGGGCTGTAAGTCTGAACAACAACCTTTCCGTTTGGAAAATATCTTCCGGCTCGTCCCGCAACCTGTGTAATAAGAGAAAAGGTTCTTTCTCCGGCGCGGAAATCTGGCATGTGTAAGCCCGCATCTGCAAGAATAACACCAACAAGCTCAAGGTTTGGAAAGTTAAGGCCTTTTGCAACCATCTGAGTTCCAAGCATTATGTCATATTCACCTTTACGGAACGCATCTAAGGTTGTAAGCAGCTGGTCCTTGTTTTTAAGAATATCCGTATCTACGCGGACAATGCGTGCATTAGGAAACTTAGCTTTTGTTTCAGCCTCTATAAACTCTGTACCAAAACCCGTAGAACCTATGTCTACAGAACCGCATTGAGGACAGCTGTCCGGTGTTGCAATTGACCATCCGCAGTAATGGCATTTAAGACGGTTTTCAACTTTATGGTAGGTGAGTGGAACAGAACAGTTTTTGCAGACCAGCTCATAGCCGCACGAATTACAGCTAAAGTAATGTGTAAAGCCGCGCCTGTTTAAAAACAAAATTGCCTGATGCTTGTTATTTAAGGCTTCATTTATTTTTTCTTCCAGCGGCGGAGAAATTGCACCTTCTATTTTATAATTGCGCAGGTTTATGGGCCATATATGAGGCATCTGACCGCCTGCAAGTCGTTTGGTAAGTGTATGACGGATTATTGAACCGTTTTTCATTCCGTACCAGGCTTCTACACTTGGAGTAGCACTTCCCATTACAAGCGGAATCTTAAGGTTAGAACAACGGTGCATGGCAACCTGTCTTGCATGATAACGAGGGTTGTTTCCAGATTTATATGAACCGTCGTGTTCTTCGTCAATGATAATAAGTCCAAGGTCCGGCACCGGAGCAAAAACAGCAGAGCGCGCCCCAATAACTACACGTGCTTCTTTATGCATAATTCGGTTCCATTCTTTAAGCCGCTGTGAAGGTGTAAGCCCCGAATGAAGAACTGCAGCAGTTTTTCCAAAGCGCTGTGTTACTGCTTCTACAACCTGTCCTGTAAGACCAATTTCGGGAACCAGATAGATTACACCTTTGCCTTCTTCAAGCATGCGCTCTGCAAGAGTCAGGAATACTTCAGTCTTGCCCGTGCCGGTTGGTCCGTAGATGTAATGATATAAAGAAACGTCTGTCTTGCCACTGTGGATTGCCACGTCGCTTCGCTCCTCGCAATGACGTGTTGCATCTAAAGCGTCGTCATTGCGAGCGAAGCGCGGCAATCCACGTACCTGATCCAATATTTCTTTAACACACTGCTCCTGTTCATCAGAAAGCTCATTCTTTTTAAACTCCGACACCTCTTCTTCAAATCCAAATCCCCCGGCGCTTGTTTCTCTACGGCCGCTTGGTATCATAGAAAAAACAGCTTCTCCAAGAGTGCAAAGATAATAGCGGCTAATCCAGTTTGCAATTTCTACAAGCTCATCTCCAAAAAGAGGTTCTTTGTCTATTACACGACGTATAGGTTTAATCTTAGCGGGATCAAATCCAAGGTTTTTTGGAAGCTCCTTCCACATACCAATAATAAAGCCTTCGGTCTTTTTGTTTCCAAACATAATTTCTGCACGTTTACCAATGGCTGGAGCAAGTTCCGGCTTTTCATCCTGTGGGGGAGTATATGAATATGTAAATCCCTGGTTTATGGGAAGGTTTAGTATTATTTCTAAATACATTATTGCCCTGTAATTTCGTTGAGCCTGCGGCGGAATGCTTTTAAGTCTTCCCATGCAGGAGCTTTTAAAGCCTGGTCACGCAGAAGTGCACTTGGATGATAGGTTACCATAAGCGGAATGCCGTTATAATCATGGAACTGTCCACGCAGCTGGTTCAACGGAGATTGGCTGTCCAGCATTTTGTGACCTGCAATGCGTCCCATACACAAAATCATTTTTGGCTTGAGTATATGAATCTGTGCTTCCAAAAATCCTGAACAGGCAGACTGTTCTGCAGGTTCAGGGTCGCGGTTGTTTGGCGGCCTGCATTTTACAATATTTGCAATATAGCAGTTTTTATTACGGTCAAGACCAATTGCTGCTAGCATTTTGTCCAGGAGCACACCAGCTTTTCCTACAAAAGGACGACCCGACATATCCTCGTCATATCCAGGCCCTTCACCAATTACAAGTACATCAGGATGTTCAACCCCTTCGCCCGGTACAACATTGTTTCGTGTACGTGCAAGCGGGCATTTTGTACAGCGAAGGATTTTTGATTTAAGGTTATCAAGAGTAAGAGCGTCATTGGTTGTGGGTCCATCGACAGGCTCAGAAACCACGGTTTTTTCCACTTGCTGATCCAACTCCCCATCATCCTCAAAACTCACCGGTGCAGCAAACGCCTGGCTTGTATATCCAGTAACATACGCATCAGTCTTTTTGAGTAAATCGTATATCAGTTCTTTATCTTCTTTTTTCATATTTAAAACGTCAGTTTAATTATCTCCCGTTCATGATATGCCTTTTCAATAAGGTCATCTACTTCAAGTGATTTATAAATATCTTCTGCTTCGTCCGGAGTACCACGCAAAACAGGATGACGTGGACTAAATAAAACGCAGCAGTCTTCATAAGGCAGAATAGAAGTTTCGTAAGTGTCAATTTCTTCTGCAGTTCGTATAATTTCTTCTTTATCAAGACCGCAGCAGGGCCTCATCATAGGATATTCAGAAAAATGCTCGGTAACAGTCATGTTTTCTATTGTCTGGCTTGCAACCTGACCAACGCTTTCTCCGGTAATTATACATTTTGCATTACAGCGGCGGGCCAGCATATTAGCCACCTTCATCATACAGACACGTAGTATCAAAGTAGACCACGCTTCGGGAGCCTTTTCTTTAATGCGCATCTGAACATCTGTAAAAGGAATTATGTTCAGGTAAGTTGTAATTCCGTAATATGCAAGCTTTTGTGCAAGAGTAACAACCTTCTGCTTGGCTTCTTCCGAAGTATAAGGGTAAGAATGAAAATAACAGCATTCAATTTTCATACCACGGCGCAGCATTCTGTAGCCCGCAACAGGGGAGTCCAAACCTCCGGACAACAAAAGAAGTCCTTTTCCGCTGCTTCCAACAGGTAATCCACGGCAGCCGGTTTCGCTGTCTGTATAAATATATACTTTTTCACGCACTTCTATATAAATAATGCAGTCTGGCTTATGAACATCTACTTTCATGAGTGCTTCTATGTCACCAGCAGCTTCGCAGTTAATTTCGTAAGAGTTCATAGGAAAGCTTTTATCTGCACGGCGTGAATCAATCTTAAAGGTTTTGCAGCCTCGTTCTGCCATGATTTTTGCAAGTTCAAGAGAAGTTGCCTTTATAGCTTCAATATCTTTTTCGCAGGTTCTGCATTTTGCCCAGCCTGTAATACCAATAAGATGTTTGAGCATGAATTCTACTTTAGGAGCCTTGTCTTCGTCGCAGTCTATGTAAAGGCGTCCTGCACGTAAAATTATACGACAGCCGTTTCCTTCAAGGCATTTTGCGGCATTATGTTTAAGCAGGTTTTCAAATTCCTGAATGTTAGAACCCTTTAAGGTAAGTTCACCAAGTTTTGCAAGATAAGTCATGCATTAAGTATAAACTAAAATCGGCCGATAATCTATATACATGAAAAAAGGATTTTTAGTCGTTCTGTTTATTGCATTAATCAGTTCACTTCCTTCCCAGGAAAATCTAAAAAAACTGAATGGAATCTGGGAAGGCAGGGACAGGTTTGTTTTCTTTGAAAATGCTGCAGACGATGAAAATCCTTTTTTTATTATTGTCCTAAAAACCTATTACGGCTGGTATTATGACAGAGCCGCAGAACCGCTTGATGTTTCTGATGTCCAGGCCCGTACTCCCAATGCAGCAACTCATAAAGATCCAGAAGTTATTCCCTATAAATTAACTGAACTAGGCGATGCCTTCCAGATTACAACTACCTATTCAAAACACAACAGCGACACAACAACCTTTGCAATTATTGATGATAAGATTTATTTGAATCCTTTGACATTAATTGTTGAGGACCCTTCGAGAGCCTCAGGGACCCCAAACGACTTAGAGACTACACATCTCTATCGAGGCTACCAGTACTCCGACGGCTTTTTAATGTATGAACAGCCTACCGACCAGAACATCACACTCTTAATTGTAGACGGCGAAAAATTCTACGATGTGCGATACTGGCTTACAGATATGGACTATGATGCTTCTTACGTAACCTTCAAATATAAGGATGATACCTACAGCGTACCAAAGCATTTGCAGGCAGATGGTTCAATTTATTCTTGTGTAAATGGTCGCAGCAAAAAGGTTAGAAATACAATGCCCTCGTTTTTAATAAGCGAAGCAAACATCTTTTACAACGAAGATAAAACTGTAATGATAAAGGACACAGAGCCTTATCTTAAAAAGCTAACCGATAAACAAACTATCGAAGATT
>JAEEGJ010011335.1_pt1 | contig 22683 bp, 18 predicted proteins | sample 8958761 | NCBI WGS metagenome assembly JAEEGJ01 (sample SAMN16246546, study PRJNA631951) | gut metagenome | biome: gut microbiome; feature: rumen; material: RS-attached | host: Bos | place: Iran: Karaj | collected 2018-10 | reverse complement strand
GCGCGACGGCGCCGCGCGGGGGCCCAACATCGAGTTCTCCATCCTGCCTGCGACGGAGTGCAACTGGCACTGGGACTACGTCAACGTGCGCAACCCCTCGAAGAGTCACGACGTCGAGTGGGACTCGGTGATGCCCGGGCGCAAGTTGACCTGCGACACGATCAAGGTCGACGCCGTCTCCATGGCCGACCGCCACGCCTTCCACGTCTTCGCGCCGTGGATGGTCTGCTACGACCGCCTCCCGCGCAAGGGCGACACCTGGCGTTTCATCCTCTGCGCGAGATGGGCCGGGCAGTCCGGCGCCCTCGGCGGCGGCAGCGTCCACGAGTTCGGACGCGGAATGCTCCTGTCGTTCGACATGCCGCCCGCCGCCTACGACAAGGTCCGCCTCGGGACGCTCCGGCAGGCCGTCGGCGACTACCAATCAATCCGTTCCCAGTGGGAGAACGCCGGCTTCTGGGCCGACCCGCACATGGGCGACCCCGACTTCTGGCAGGAGGTCGTGAAGCCCTGGCTCGCCGAGCTGGACGAGGCCGCCAAGACAGTCACCTCGGGCGAGAACCTCGACCGCGCCACTGTCGACCGCCTCTGCCGCGAGCACCTCTTCGACTTCGCCGACTTCCGCCTCGCCCTGGACGCGAAGCGATCAGCTTGGCTGAAGGCGAAGCTGTTCGCTTCGCGTCCAGATAACAGATAACAGATAACAGATAACGGATAACAGATAATAGATATTCTGCCATCATGTTGCCACCAAATGACCACGAACTAGGAACCGAGAACTAGGGACCAAGAACCAAGAACTAGGAACTTGAAACCCGAAACTCGAAACCAAGAACCAGGAACCAAGAACCAGGAACTGAGAACCAAGAACTGAGAACCAGGAACTGAGAACCAAGAACCAGGAACTGAGAACCAAGAACCAGGAACTAGGAACCAAGAACCAGGAACTGAGAACCAAGAACCAGGAACTAGGAACCGAGAACCAGGAACTAGGAACCCGAAACTAGGAACCAAATCCGATGTCTGACCACGCACACAACACAGTACTGACCGTCACGAAAGCGGAGGCGGGGGTGACGCTGCAGAACTTCCTCGCGCAGCGTCTTAAGCTTTCCAAGCGCGGCGCGAAGGATCTCATCGACCAGCGGCAAGTCTGGGTGAACCGCCAGTGCATCTGGATGGCCCGCCACCAGCTACGCGGCGGCGACACCGTCGAGGCGCAGGCCGGCACGGCTGCCCAGGCGGTCCAACAGGTCAAGAAGATACGCATCCTTTCCGAGACGGACCATTACCTCTTCGCGGACAAGCCCTACGGCATGCTGACAATCGGGCCTGAAAGCCTGGAGGAAACACTCCGCAAACAGACTGGCAACGAGTCGCTGCGGTGCGTCCACCGTCTTGACAAGGACACTTCCGGCTGCCTTCTCGTCGCGAAGGACGACGAGTCCTTCAACGCCGCGGTGTCGGTCTTCAAGACGCGCCGCGTGAAGAAGCTTTACGAATTCCTTGCCGTGGGCAAAATCGAGACCTCCAACTCGACGATCGCCACGCCAATCGACGACGAGCCGGCCAAGACGACAATCCGCCGCATCTCCTGCAACGAAGACGTCACCTTCGGCTCCGCACGCATCGAGACGGGACGCACGCACCAGATCCGCATCCACCTCGCGTCGGTGCGGCACCCAATCGTCGGCGACCGCCTGCATGGCCTCAAGACAAGCCGCGACCCGCGCTTCATGCGCGTCCCCCGGCAAATGCTCCACGCCACGGAACTCGAACTTGACGACCCGATGGGCCGCGGCCACCTAAGGGCGCACAGTCCCCTGCCCGCCGACTTCCGCCGTTGCCTCCAGATGTTCGGCCTCGGCAAATAGCGCAAGCAGCCATGTCCTCCATCGACAAACACGCGCGCCGGGGCGGCTTCCCCGACGCCTTCCGAATCATCTGGCCGCTGATGCTCTCCAACTCCGTGTCCGCGATCATGCAGTTCACGGACAGAATATTCCTTTCGCGCTACAGTGACGTGGCCATGCAGGCCGCCGTCCCGGCCGGCACGCTTTCGTATCTGCTCCTCTGCGTCCTTCACATAACGATTTCCTATTCGGGAACGTTCGTGGCGCAGTACCACGGCGCCGGGAAACGCCTTTACTGCGCCAAGTCGCTCACGCAGTGCTTCTGGCTGCTCTTCCTCACGGTTCCCATAACGCTTCTCGCGGTTCCGCTCGGCCATGCCCTCATCGGCGTCTCGGGGCACGCCGGGGAGGTGGCCGCCGCCGAACGCACCTATTTCGACATCATGATGGTCGGCGGGCTTTTCCTGCCGCTGGCGGGGGCGCTCGACGGATACTTTACCGGACGCGGCTTCACCAAGCTCGTCATGTGGCTCTCCATCGCGGGAAGCGCGACAAACATCCTGCTCGACTGGCTGATGATCTACGGCCACTGGGGTTTCCCCGAAATGGGCGTTGCCGGAGCCGCCTACGCCACTGCCATATCCTTCGTCGCCTTCACCGTCATAAGGGGGCTCATCGCCTTCAGGGAGCCGGTCTTCCACGGAAGGCGCGGACGCGCGGCCTTCGCCTTCGACAAGTCACTTTCACTGCGCATCCTGCGCTACGGCATCCCGTCTGGGCTGCACGTCATGCTCGACATGCTCACCTTCACGTTCTTCGTATTCGTCACGGGGCGCGAAGACATCGTGGACGCACTTGGCTTCGGCGCGAGCAACGTCTGCTTCAACATCAACCACCTTCTCTTCGCCCCCCTGCTCGGCATCGGCATGGGGGCAGGCATCCTCGTTGGCAACTATCAGGGGGCCGGCGACTCCGATTCAGCAAGCCGCGCAGGCTGGAACTCGATTTTCATCGGCTGGATCTTCATGGGGACGGCCCTCCTTCTGCTCGCAATCTTCTTCAGGCCCGCGGTCCTGCTCTTCCTCTCGGATTCGTCACAGTTCGACAAGGAGGCCTTCGTCTCGCTCAGCCGGATTCTGGTGGCGATTCTGTCGTCCTGGTGCATGTTCGACGCCGCAAACGTAATCGCCGGCGGCTCGCTGAAGGGCGCGGGCGACACCCGCTTCGTGATGCTGACAGGCATAGCCATCGGCTTCGGACTCTGGGTCCCGATGGTGATTGCCGTGGCGCACTTCCGTCCGTCGATCGTCACCCTCTGGCTGACAATGCCGCTCTACGTCTTCGTCCTCGCCGCAGTCTTCGTCATCCGCTGGACACGCGGCAAGTGGCGCTCCATCCGCCTCACCCAGCCGACCTGAGAGACAGAAATTATTTTTTTGTTGCTTTTTCCCAGGAAAACCGCTATTGTCCTTATATGGCAATAATGCTGTTTTCGTTCCGATAATGAAGCCTAGCAACCTTTATCTTCTTGGCGCACTCGCCATTCTGACGCTGCCGGCGCTGGCCGACGGCAAGGGCGGTGATGCCGAATTCCGCGACCCCTTCTGGCCCGTGGGCTACAGCCCCGCCAAAGAGGAGCCTCCACCTCCGCCGCCCAAGGTCGAAGCGCCCAAGCCGGTCGTTCAGGAAAAGAAGCCGGAGGAACCGCCTCCGCCGCCTGAACCAGAGCCCGACTGGCCCGCTGCAATGCGCCTCCTCCGCATTTCCGGCTATGCTGAAAGCGGCAATACGCGCAGTTGCGTAATCAACGGGAAAACCGTTTCCGAAGGGGAGAAGATTTCAATCGTCCATGACGGATTCCGCTACACCTGGAGCCTTGACCGCATCGCGCCGCAAAAGTCGCAGATGCGATTCACCCGCCTTTCCGTCACGCGTCTTGCAAAATGATTTCCCTAACCAAAAGGAGAACGAACATGAACCTCAGCCTCAAGTCCCTAACCATCGCGCTGGCCGCTTCGGCCTCAATCGCATTCGGGCAAGACGCCCCCCAGAATCCGGCCGCAGCCGTAGAAAAGACAAAGGAGGTTGTTGCCGCCGTCAAGGAGGTTGCGGCTGACGCCGAAGTTGCAGCCGCGCCTGAGGTTGCGGCGGCTGATGCCGCCGAAGCAGCGGCTCCTGCCGAAGCAGCGGCTGCGCCTGAAGTTGCAGCTCCCGCCGAAGCAGCGGCTGACGCCGAGGTTGCGGCTGCGCCTGAAGTTGAGGATAAAGCCGAGGTTGCGGCCGCCGCAACGGCCGACGTGCCTGACACGGAAGAGGAGCTGGATGGCGTCACCGTCACCTCCGGCGAGGATCCTGACAAGATAACGGTCTCGCTCGACGCTGTCGAACTCGAGGATGTCGTCCGACTCTTCACCCGCCTCTCCGGCGCGAACATCATCTGCAACACAACCAACCTCCACGGAACCGTCACCGCGAATCTCGCGAACATCGGCTGGAAGCCCGCTTTAAAAGCCATCCTCCGCCAGCAGGGCCTCGCGCTGATGGAGGACCCGCTCAATCCCGACGTCTACGAAATCGGCGTTCCGCCGCCCGCAGGAAGGGAACCATTTGTCTCCAAGACCTTCAAGCTGAACTACCTCAAAGCCACTGAAGCCGCCACCATTCTTCGCAATTTCCTCGGCCTCGACGCCAACGCCGGCAACAAGACTTCCGGCGTTAAGAAAGCCGTCCAGAAGGACAAGGATGGCAAGGTCATCGAAGAGGTCCAGGCAATCGCCAACGAGCAGAAAGGCTACGTCGTCGCCCATCCCGCCGCCAACACGGTCATCGTCAGCTGCCGCGGTGAGGACAAGATGCGCGAGGTCGAGAAGGTCATCGCCGACCTCGACGTCGTCCGCCAGCAAGTCTACATCGAGGCGAAGATCGTCCAAGTCAGCGGTGAAGCCTCCAAAAAGATCGGCATTGACTGGAGCATTCTCGACGGCTACACGATTTCTGCCGGCCCCTTTGCGCGTCAGTACACGAAGACGCAGAGCCGCAATGTGCAAACAACGTCAGGGGGAAAATCAACAATTAATTGGGGTGGATCCGAGGATCCCGTAGCGAGTACAATCGTGACGCCAGCAACCGAGTCGTCAGCGGCCACGTTCTCGCCGGTAACGACCTATGATCCGACAACCTATCGTCCTCTGGGGCCAGTGTCTCTTGACGGCGATTCCCGTTTCGGAGATCTCTGGGACGGCTTTTATCGTTCAAACGCCGACATAAAGAAGACGCCGGTTACGGGAGAATGGAGCAAGAACAGTGAGAAAAGCAGAGTTCACGGAAGCGAAATCAGCGACATTCGGACGGCAATCTTCGAGGCCCCGGCATTTCAAGTGGCGCTAAGCGCACTTGAAACCTCTGACGACGTCGCGCAAATTTCCAATCCCAAACTCATCGTCGCGAACGAGGAACCCGCTGTCATCGACATGACCACGAAAGATCCGTACGTTGAGCTCTCAAAGGAAAACAACTCCGACAACAACTCCGTGTCTTACTCCGCAGAGCTTAAGGAGATTCCCAAGGACAGCACCACAACCGTTCCGTACATCGAAGGCGCATTCTTCACTTACGGCATCCGGGTCGACGTCACTCCACGTATCAATAACGCGTCGAACATCACTGTTGTCATTGAGCCTATGATCAGCTCGGTGACAGGCACAAAGGAAGTGACCTTGGATAGCGCAACGGACACAAAGATGGTCTATCCGATTTTGGATGTTAAGCGTGTACGCACAACCTTCTCGCTTGGCGATGGCCAAACGGCTGTCATTGGCGGCCTTACGACGACTGGAGACAAGGAGATTGTCAAAAGGGTTCCGCTCCTTGGCAGCATTCCAATTCTCAAGTACCTGTTCTCGCATACGGAAAAGGTCAAGCAGCAAATTGAGACCATTATTTTCGTAACAGTCGGCATAGTCGACCCTGACAACAGGGAGACTACGATGGGGCTTCCCGATGGTGCGCGCCTTGTACAGAAACGCATCGACGAAAACGGCAGAATCATCGACAAGCGTTTCAAGGACCTTGAAACGGACGAACAGAAGCGCGAGGCCGACCTCCGCGAGGCCGAAGCGGCGCGAAAGGGCGAAGCGGCGCTAAAGGACGAAATCAAAGAGGCCGAGGATAAGGGCCTCGTGGTCCCCGAAGTCGTCGAAGAGTAGAAAGGAGTAACAACCATGAAGAATTCCGTATTCACCTCGATTCTCATCGCCGCGCTCTGCGCGCTCACGATCCACGCCCAGACCCTGGCAGACAACCAGATTTGCGCGGCGCCAAACTGGGAAATCGCCGTTGGCGTCGGCTCCATGGAGCTTAACAAAGGGCGCTTCGGAATTGACGACAGCGGCATGGGCCTCAACTTGGGCATCCGCTTCTCCGATTCCTCCACGCCGGTTGACGCGGAATGGCGCCTCTATGGCACCACTTTATCGTTCAATGACGGCGTGTATTCCGTTCCGGACGATCCCCGGGGCGGCACCTACGACGTCTACTGCAACGACGGCGAATACACGCTCGTCGGGACGGACTTCTCCCTGCTCGCAAACTTCAACCGCGGCGGTCTTCTCAACCCGTATGTCGGCTTGGGCTTTCTCTACGAGGGAAGTCGATTCGAGGCCGACGTCTACCAGGGCAACTACCACTATGGCTGGCCCCGCCACCCGGAAGCCGACTGGGAGGAGCATGGCTGGACCTACCTCATGCGCGTGGGCGCCGACCTGAGGGCGGGATTGCTCTACGCCCGCCTCGACGCCAGCTATATCGGCGAAATCTACGACGAGGATGACAATGGGCAGTTCATCCTCTCCGGCGACATCGGCGCCTATTTCTGTTCGAAAGTCCGCGCCGATCTTTTCGGCCACTACTTCACCGAGTACGAGAGCTTCTATATCGGTGTCGGCCTGACCGTCGCCTTATAATCGTTGCACGCCAGGATTGTCGCACGTCAGGGCTGCGCCGCATATAGCGGCGCAGCCCTGACGGTCTTGACTGGTCTTTTCTTTTTTGGTAGTATTTTTATCGGAACTGGCCAGTTCCGAACTGGCCAGTTCCCAACCTGAAAGGAGTGGCAGTCATGAAGTTTTACGACAGGGAGAATGAAGTCGCCAAGTTGCGCAAGATTCGCGAGAAGTCGCGCGGCATGGCTTGCTGGACCATCATCACAGGGCGCCGTCGTGTCGGTAAGACGTCGCTTGTCATGAACGCATTCGCAGACGAACCGTTCCTCTACCTTTTCGTGACTAAATCCGCCGAAGCCGACCTTTGCGACGGATTCAAGGAGCGCATAGAGTCCTTCACCGGCAAATCCATGCCGGGAAAAGTCCTGAAGTTTTCCGCCATCTTCCGCCATCTTCTTGAACTGGCCCAAGAACGCCCGCTGACTGTCGTCATAGACGAATTCCAGAACTTCTTCAGGGTGAATCCGGCTGTCTTTGGTGAAATGCAACGCGACTGGGAGGAGCTTTCCCGTAAGGCGAGAATCAACCTTGTGACAATGGGCAGCGTCAACACGCTGATGAACAAGATCTTCAAGGAGAAGTCGCAACCCCTCTTCGGACGGGAAACGGACCAGATGAAACTACGGCCTTTCCCGGTTTCCACGTTAAGGACGATTCTGGCGGACAATGTGGCGGAGCCGCAAAACGACGACCTCCTTGCTCTTTGGACTTTCACGGGCGGTGTGGCCAAATACGTGGAACTGCTAATCGACAACGAAGCCTATTGCCGTGACAATATGATTGATGTATTGACGGAGGAGGACTCCTACTTTCTGGACGAGGGATGGGCCGTACTTGTCGAGGAATTCGGGCGCGACTACGGAACGTACTTCTCTATTCTCGGGGCAATCGCGCGCGGGAAGACTTCAAGGGCGGAAATCATGAACGAAATCGGCGGGGAGGTCGGCGGCTACCTTACCCGGCTTGAAGACCAGTACGAGCTGATTGCCAAAAATCAGCCACTTTTCGAAAAATCGTCAAACAAGAACTTCCTATACAAGATCAACGACAACTTCTTCCGCTTCTGGTTCAGGTTCGTATTCAGGCACCAGTATCTGGTGCAGACGCGGATGTTCGACGAGCTGGGCGGCATCGTCAAACGCGATTACGAAGTGTTTTCAGGACGGGCGCTAGAAGGCTATTTCCGCAATAAGTTCATCGAAGGGAAGAAATATACGCGTATAGGCGGATGGTGGGACAGACGCGGCGAGAACGAGATAGATCTGGTCTGTGAAAACGAGTTCAAGGGCATATTGGACTTCTTTGAGGTCAAGCGACAACAACGCGAAATAAACCTAAAGGCGCTGGAGTCGAAAACCATTGCCTTCTTCGCCAAGAATCCGCAATTGAAGGACCGCGCAATCAAGGTCGGGGGCCTTTGCATAGAGGATATGTAATCACCGGCAAGCGCTTCAAGGACGTGGAGACGGAAGGGCCGCGTCGCCTGGGGCTAGGCAAACGTCAGGTTCGGGGTGGCGTCGAGGAGGAAGGCCGCGTCGCCGCGGATTCCGGCGCCAGTTCCAGCCAGGGCGGCGATCATGGCCGCGTTGTCTCCGCAGTACTTCGGCTCGGGCAGGAAAATCGGCACCCCCGCCTCTTCGGCGACCTCCTTCAGACGAGCGCGAAGCGCGGCGTTCAGCGAGACGCCTCCGCCGACGGCGAAGCCCTTGCATTTACCGCTTTTTAGCGCCTTGGCGCATCGCGAGGCGAGGGCATCGACAATGGCGTCCTGGTAGGCTGCCGCAATGCGGTTGCGGTGTTCCTCGTCGCGGACGGGGTTCTTCTGCAAATAGGTGCGAAGAGACGTCTTTAGTCCGCTGAAGCTGAAGCAGAGGTCCGCGCGCAGACAGCCAAGGGCGGGGTTGTCGCGCGAGATGTGGCCCTTGGGGAATTCGTAGCCTAGCTCGCCGTGGGCGGAGAGCGCCGCCTTCTGAATCGCGGGACCGCCCGGATAGCCGAGTCCCAGAAGCTGGGCTGCCTTGTCGAAGGCCTCCCCTGCCGCGTCGTCCAGCGTCTGGCCGATGACGCGCGGCCGTCCCTCCGTCCCCACGCGGATGATGGCTGAGTGACCGCCAGAAACGACCAGCGCGAGAAGCGGCAGGAAGTCTTCCTTGCGGGGCGATTCAGGCGCGAGGAAGGCGCTCTGGATGTGCGCCTCGATGTGGTCTATGCCGATCAGCGGCTTCCCAAGCGCCGTGGCCAGTCCTTTTGCGGCCGAAAGACCGACAAGAAGCGAACTCGCCAGACCGGGGCCGTAGGTGACGGCAACGGCGTCGATGTCGCCGAACGAGCATCCGGCCTCCTCGACGGCGCGGCGGATGACGGACGGGATTTTCTCGATGTGGCTGCGGGAGGCGATTTCGGGCACGACGCCCCCGTGCGGGGCGTGAAGCGCTATTTGAGTGTGTATGACGCTCGAAAGGACTTCGTACCCGTCGCGGACAACGGCCGCCGCCGTCTCGTCGCATGACGATTCTATGCCAAGGATAAGCATTCGGCGAAGACCTTTCAAATCCTACGCAAAGGCGATGGCCAGAGGGCGCTCCATGGCCAACGTCGCGGGAAGGCGAGAGAGAATTCCCGTGGTGGAGTCGAAGCGGTAGAGGGCGAGTTCATCGGAGAGTTTGTGGCAGCAGAGGACGAAGTCAGTGCCCGGAACAAAGGCGAAGTCTCGGGGGAAGTGCCCCGTGAGCGGCGAAATGATCGGCGTTTCGGAGAGGCGTCCATCGGCGCCGACGGCGAATGCCGCGATGCTGTCGTGTCCGCGGTTCGAGGCGAGAAGCCAGCGGCCGTCGGGTGAAAGGCGAATTGCCGCCGCCTTGGTCTCGCCGTTGAAGTCGGCTGGAAGCATGGAGAGGGTTTGGAGCGGGGTGAAGCGGATGCCGTCGAAGGCGAATGACTGCACTGTGCTGGCAAGTTCGTTGACGAGGTAGGCGAAGCGCCCCGAGGCGTCGAAAATGAGGTGCCGCGGACCCGCGCCAGGGGCCGTGTGGATGTCCGACTCTGGACGGCGGCGAAGTCCGTCGCGCCAGGAGGCGAAATCGTAGGCCACAATGGTGTCGATGCCCAGGTCGCAGACCATGAGGATAGAATCGTCCGGCGTCAGGACGGCGCAATGCGGGTGGGCGGACTCCTGGCGGGCGGCGTTGGGTCCGTGGCCCTCGTGATGCGCGAGGACGCCGTCGCCCGGCTCGAAAGTGCCGTCGGGGCGCAGGCCGATCACGCCGGCATGGGCGCACGAGTATTCTGCGAAGACAAGCGCGTCGCCCGCATGGCTGAGCGAGAGGAAGCAGGGAACTGTAAAGGGGTAGGCGCGCTTGTCGAGAAGCGTCAGCGATTTGTCCGCGGCGATGGCGTAGACGGCGATCGCCCCGTTCGTGCCGCGCGGCGCGCCGATTGTCGCCCCCTGAACGACGTAGAGGCGGTCCTTCGCCTTGTTGAGCGCGAAGTAGATCGGGTTGTCGACGCCTTCGGTGACGCCGACGAGTTCGAGTTTGCCGTCGTCCGTGACGTTCACATGGTGGATGCCGTACTGCGTGTTCGTGTAGCGGCCGATGAATGCGTGGATTGACATAGTCTGCTCCTTGTTTTCGTTCCTACTTCAGGAATCCTTCGATGATCTGCTCCTCCGCCTCCTTCTCGGTGAGGCCAAGGGTCATGAGTTTGGTAAGCTGTTCGCCGGCGATCTTGCCGATGGCGGCCTCGTGGACGAGCGCGGCGTCGACATCGTTGGCCTCAAGGGCGGGGACGGCCAGAATGCGGCCCTTGTCCATGATGATGGAGTCGCACTCCGTGTGGCCACGGCTCGGGGCGTTGCCCGCGATGCGCAGGTCTAGCTTCTGGAACGACTCGCCCTTCGCGACGCCACGCGAGACGATGTCCGCCGTCGCGCCGGCGCCGTCGAGGCTCACGGCGTAGACGCTGGCGGCTTGTTGGACGCCGTCCGTGAGGAGGCGTTCGCGGACGACGAGCTTTGCGCCTGCGGCAAGCTCGGCGGTGGTGGTGCGGACGGTGTCGTCGACACCGCGTATCTGGACCATCTCCATCTCAAGCGAACTGTCCTCGCCCTGGTGGACTTCGGTGACGGGATTGAGGATGCGCTTGCCGCGGCCGTCGCCAGAGCCGACATGCTTCTCCGTGTACGTCACCTTCGAGCCGCGACCCAGCCAGAAGCGGTGTACGCCGTCATGCTGCGAGTCGAGGCCGCCGCAGTTGTGGATGCCGCAGCCGGCGACGATGGAGACGTTTGCGCCGTCGCCTATGTGGAAGTCGTTGTAGACCGTTTCCTTCAGGCCGCTCGCGGTGATGACGACGGGAATGTGGACCTTGTCGGCCTTCGTTCCGGGGGCTATGTAGATGTCGAAGCCTGAGTTCCCAGGCTTCGGCTCGATGCGGATCGTCTCGGTCGACTGACGCCCCGCCGAGGCGCCGTTTGCGCGCACGTTGAAGGCGCCTTCTGAGAAGTCGTCGACGCCCGTCAGCTCCTGGAGCATCTCGCGCTGGACTTTGTCGAGGTTCATACGGCGGCCTCCGCTTTATTGTCAGAGGCGGCCGGGACAAAGCCCGGCCCTCCCGTTGCGGCGGAAGACAGGCTGGCAAGACGGCTTACGGGCAGCCCCTCAAAGCATCCAGGCCCGTTCTGCGGGCAACTGCCGACGGCGAATTCGGTGCCTATCAACGTTGGGAGAACCGCGACCTTGGGACCGCGCTTCACGATGGCGCCGTCCTTGAGCACCATGATGTCGTCCGCGATCTCGAGGATTCGCTCCTGGTGCGAGATGATGAGAATCGTGCCATGGATTGATCGGCGCATCTCGCGGAAGACCTGGATGAGGTTCTGGAAGCTCCAGAGGTCGATGCCGGCCTCCGGTTCGTCAAAGATGGAGATTTTCGACGCCTTGGCGAAGACCGTGGCGATTTCGATGCGCTTGAGCTCGCCGCCGGAAAGGGAGGCGTTGACCTCGCGCCTCACGTAGTCCTGCGCGCAGAGGCCGACGGCCGAAAGGTAGTGGCACGCCTCGGAGGTCGTAAGCTGCTTGCGCGCGGCGAGCCGAAGCAGGTCTATGACGCGAATGCCCTTGAAGCGGACGGGCTGCTGGAAGGCGAAGCCGATGCCAAGCTGTGCACGCTCGGTCACGGACCTATCCGTGATGTCCTCGCCGTCGAGAAGGATGCGGCCGGTCGTCGGCCTCTCAATGCCGGCTATCAGCCGCGCCAGCGTCGACTTGCCGCCGCCATTGGGGCCGGTCACGACGACTAGCCTGTCCGACGGCAGGGACAGGCTGACGTCGCGGATGATCTCCTTCTCTCCTGAGCCAAAGGGGACCTTGAACGATACGTTTTCCAACTGAAGCATCTCGGCGTCTCCGAAAATCTTTGAATAGAGAAGTATATTTCCCCTCCCCGTTTCCGTCAACAAAATTCCGCCTTGCTTTTTGCGCCGCGATACGATATATTGTAGAAAAGGATTTTTCCTTATGGACAAATACACCCAAGTTATGAAGCGGCTTCTGCCGGCTCTTCGCGACGTGGTCGGAATCGACTTCGGCACGTCCGCGACGAAGGCGGTCCGCATAAAGTCGGACGCTTCGGGCGCGATGACCGTCGTGGCGGCGGACGTCCTCCCCCCCTGCCCCATGCCCGCAGAGGGCGAAAAGGCGCCGCCGGCAATTTCAGTTCCACGGTCTTTGGCCGCCTGGACCGCTTCGCTCGCATTCACATCGCGCAAGGCCGTCATAAAGCTTGTCGCCGAACCAAAAGGCACGACCTACAATCTCGCATCGGCGCCGGAACTGCTCGGCCTCCAAAAAGACCATGGACTTAGAATAGGCCTCCAGCGTTTTGAAAACGGCGAGGAAAACTCCGTTCTGTTCATCGGCGTGCCCGAGGAGGAGGTCGCCCGGCTGCCCCGCCTCATGCCGTCCGGCAAGCCAATGGCATACAGCGCGGAACTCGCCGGACTCGCAGCCCTTAGCTGCTACGACCATGTCTACGGGGCGGAAGCGACCGAAGGATGCGACCTCGTCATGGACTTTGGCGCTGGAGTCACAACGCTAGGCCTCTTCGTCAAGCGCCAGCCGCTCGTCATACGCCAGTTCCTTGAAGGGTACTCCACCGTGCAGAAGGCGGTTGAACGCGACTTCCAGACCGACGAGGCAACGGCGCGCGACATAATCCTCTCGGGCCAGGTGGATATCTCGGCGACACTGCACGGCTCGCTCGGCGGCATCCTCCGCCAGACCGGCATTGCCGTCGACTTCACCGAGCGCAGGACGGGAGCGCATCTCAAACGGCTCTTCGTGAGCGGTGGATTCGCCCGCAACCCCGGTCTGCGCGCGGAAATCAAGGCCGCGCTCAGCACGGAACCAATCGTCGTCGACCCCTGGAAGAACATGACCGTGCGCGATGGCGCCCTGTCAAAGGCCGCGGCCGAAGCCGGGGCCAGTTTCGCGGCCGCCACAGCTGCCGCCATTGCATGCCTGGAGGAAAAATGAGCCTTCACATCGATTTATTCAAGGACAATGAGCGCTCCAATCCGAGCGGCAAGATCCTCCTGACCACAATGATCACGGCGGCGGTCGTCATTCTGATAGGCCTGGCACTCTACGTCTTCCAGACTTTCTTCATGCTTCAGGCCTCGCAATCGGCGCTTGCGCGCGCGCAACGCCGAAACGACGAGATGAAACAGAACCACAAACTCGCGCTCACACTCATCGCGGACATCGCCGAGGCACGCGCATGCCTCACCGAGATGACGGCCTTCAGCAATGCGCAGGCACAGGTCGCCGCCCAACTCTACGCCATTGCGGTAAGCGTCCCGGAAGACATCCAGCTCACGCAACTGTCAATCTCCGAATCGCTTGTCGCCGCCGGCGCGAAGAACGACATCCCCGCCCGGCTCTACAGGGGGGCCATCACCGGGCGTACCGCGGCCGACGGCGTGAACGAACGCATACGATCCGTCATAGACGACATGAACGGCGCGGAAGGACTCCTAGGCAAAGTCACCCCTGGCGGCGTCTCCGTCGACCCAACCAAGTCCAGCGACCGTATATTCGAAATCAACTTCGCGCTTGAACCGCGCCTGTACCGGCAGGCGCAGGAAGTGAGGTCGAAATGAGCAACGAACTTCTAAAAGGCCCTGAAAAGCGCATCCTGGGCGGCATACTTGTCGCAGGGGCGGTCATACTGACGCACATGTTCGTGGTCAAACCCATGAACGAAAAGCGCGCGAAAATCGACTCCGAGGCAAGCGAAATCAACAAGGCCTCGGAGAGCGCCCTCGCAAAGATCAAGAGCATCCAGACCATGAGGGCGGAATACTCCTCCCTCACCAATGAGGTCTTCGCCCTCACCAACAGCTACGTCGTCCGCCAGGTTCTGGGATCGTACCCGATGGAACAGGAAATCTACGGATTTGCGGGAGAGGTTGGATTCAGCGTCTCAAGCTGCACCGAACTGGGCAAAACACGCACCCCTGACAAGCCCCCGGCCGGCCCCAACGTGCAAAAAGGCAAGCCCGCGCCCAAGGGCAAGCCCCAGCCACCTCCGCCACAGCACCGCTACGACCGCTTCCAAATGGAAGTCCGCGGCACAGGCAGTTACCTGAGCGTAATCGAACTCATACACAAGCTGGAAGACAAAAACCCCTTCTTCAGCGTGACGACGCTTGACATAGCGGGCGTCAAAGGCAAACCCGAATCGCACAACATCACCTTCAAGTGCGAATGGCCTGTTGACGCCGACAAACTTCCCCCGCCGAAAAAGAAGTGACCGTTCATACTAGGGGATGATTTCGTCCCCATGCGAGGTTGTCACCATGAATAAATGCCGAGTCGGCCTAGTCGCGCTCACGTTTGCCGTCATCCCCTTTTTCCATGGTCAGGCCGCCACACCAGTCTTCTCGCCAGACCTGTCGCAGCTTTCGGGCGCGGGCGTGAAGGTCGAACCTGCCGCCGCGCCCGACGGCGGCGACGCGCTCGTCTTCGACGGCAAGTCCGAAGGCGGCGTCAAGCTCGCCGTGCCGGACTCCGCCAAAAAGGCATTGAAGGATGGCGAGGTCTCCGCCTCGTTCTGGTTCCGGATGGACAGGCAGTCCGAAGCCGACATGGCCGTCGGCTTCTACACTTGCAAGCGCTACTATGACAGCGCCCCGTTCCAGTTCAAAATCAAGACCATGCCCACCGACTTCGGCGTCTACGAGGCCACCTCAATAATAGAGCACCGCGTCGTCTTCGGCGTCTGGCACCATGCGGCATTCTCGTTCTCGCTCTCGAACCTCACTTTCACCACCTATTTCGATGGACAGGTCGAGGCGATCCGCCGTATCGCCTCGGACATGCCATCCCCCATTGACCTCAACGACCTCTTCAAACCCCTCGGCGCCCGCAGGTTCGCCGGCGCCATAGCCTCCCTCCGCGTTTGGAACCAAGCCCTGAAACGCGACGAGCTTGACTCTTTCAAACCGTCGCTGGACGAGGCCTCGCGTCTTGAAAAGGCATTCCGTGACGCCGCCGGCTCGAAGCACAAAGGCTTTGGCGCGGCGCTTGAAGCCGTCGCGGACGACCTCCGCGCAAAAGCCGCCGGCCCCTGCTCCATCCGCGAGTGGCAGACCGCCTCCCGTGTCGCGCGCGACCTCCCCGTTCTTTCCGAATGGGCCAATGCAGCCGCCGCCTCCGGAACCATCGCCGACGCGCCGTTCACTGCTTCGACATTCTACGCATACGACTACAGGAAACACCTTCCGTTTGAGCTTCCAGAAGATGCCAAGCCCGTGACCGCCCTTTCGATGCACCTGGCAAAGGGAGAATTCGAGGGCGAGACCTTCATGCTCCATCCCGTCCGCGACGTCAAGAAGCTCGACATCTCCGCCGAACAACTCGTCTGCGGCGGAAAGAAGCTTCCGCCGGAGGCGCTCGACATCCGCGTCGTCAAGTGCTGGTACAACCCGATCGCCGGCTGGAACACCTACTACAGCGGCGGACGGGAAAACCCGATGCTGGCACCCGAACTCCTCATGCACGATGACTCGCTTGTCGTCGCCGACACCGACGCAAGGGCCAACTTACTGCGCGTCGACTATGCATCAGGCTCCCGCTACGTGAACATCTCGGATCCTGGAAGCTCTGGAAACAAGCCGACCTTCAATTACGTCACCTCGCCAGTCGCGGACACCAAGGGCCCCATGCCGGTGAACGTCTCCTTGCGTTTCGGGGAGGGACGCCAGTTCTGGATAACCATTCACGCCCCTGCCGACGCCGCACCGGGGACATACACCACGAAGATCGCCTTCACCGCAGACGGTAAACCTGCCGGATTCATCCCCCTCTCAGTCGAAATTCGCCCCTACGAACTGCCAATAGCCCGCACGCGCTACGACACGTCGCGCGAATACCTCGGCGGCATGATGAACCACTGTGTCATCCGCGGGCAGGTCTCGATGGGCCATTCGCTGGAAATCGCCGAGAAGCGCTTCTTCGCCGAAATGAAGAACATGGCCGAGCACAACATACGTCATCCCTTCGTCGGAGGCTTCAACGAGGGTGACGAAATCGGAAACCTCATCGCCGAACGTCAGTACGACCTCCTTCGCAATGCCGGCTGCTCGGGCGAGTTCGCCTTTGGCGGCGGTTCCGCGGTCTCGATCGAGTGGGCGGGCGACGAAGAATCCTCCCCTGAGAAGAACCCGGAAGTCTACGAGAAGTACGAGCGGAACTTCGACAAGAAGATGCAGTATGCCGCAAAACGCTTCGACGAGGTCCTCGGACACCGCAACGTGACTTTCTTCGGCATGGACGAGGCGGGCCCCGGCACCGTTCGCAAGGAGTTCCGCTTCTTCGCAATAGTGCAGAAGTACGGGTTCCCGGTATTCGTGACATCGGGCGTGGCCGCATACGCCAATTTCATAGTCGACATCAACGACATCCCGTCTTCCATCATCGACTCCGACGTCGCCCGCTGGCATGCCGCCGGCGCCCGCGCCGTGAGCTACGCCTCCCCGTTCACGGGCCCGGAAAACCCCGAAGCGTGGCGCCGCTACAAGGGGCTCAGAATGTACCTCGCCAACTACGACGGCCTCGCCGAGTACGTCTGGTACGAGGGATACAACATCTGGAACGAATTCGTGTCCACAGACCGCTACAAGAACTTCAACATCGTATACCCGACTTCGGACGGCGTCCTCGACACCGTGGCGTGGGAGTCGATGCGCGAAGGCTACGACGACATCCGCTACGCCACGCTCCTGAAACTGCTTGGCGACGCGGCCATGAAGTCGCCGGACGCAAAAGTCGCCGCGCTCGGGCGCGAATGCGTATTCTGGCTCGACATGGTCGACGCCGAGACAATCGATCTCGACGACTACCGCGCCGAAGCGGCTGACCGCATCGCGCGCATGCTTGACGCCGGAGTCGCCATACCGCCGCCGCCAAAGCCAATCGGCAAAAAGCCGCCGCCCTTGCGATCGACTGCCGAGGTCTTCCGCAAGCCAGATTCCGAGCTCGGCACGTTCGACGCGCTTGTGGCCGAAGCCGCACGACTCCGCAAGGCCGGCTTCCACGATCTCGCCCGCCCCCTTCTCCGCCGCGCCGCGGACTTCGCCGACGCCGACGAGGCCGCCAAGACAAAGGCTCTGCTCGACCTGGCCGACTCCAGCCGCCTCCTTCTCGACGACGCCGAGGCCGCGAAAATCTTCCGCGAACTCGTGGATGGACCGAAGACCGCCCCTGATGTCCGCGCCAAGGCATATGCGGGCCTCATGAGAACAATGCTCGCCCCCGCGGAATACGAATGGCGTCCCACGCCGGAGGCGCTGGACCGCGCGCAGGCGCTTTACGACGCCGCCTTCGCCGAAAGGCGCCTCACGCCAAAGGACAAGGCCGGCCTGATTGAAATCATGAAAACACCATTCATCCGCGGGGGCCGCGCCGAAAAGCTGATCTCCCTCTGCGAGGAATGGATCAAGCCCGGCGCAGCCTTCCACAAGGAGGGCCTTGCCGCCATGCTCTACGAGGCCCAGGGTGACGCCTGCGCCTCCCTTCGCCAGTACGACAAGGCGGTGTCACTGTACAGTCGCACGCCGGTCACCTACTACAACAAGCACCGCCTCCTCGAGAAGACCGGCGAGAACGCGCGCAAAGCCAAGGACTTCAGAAAGGCGCAACAGGCCTACTCGGACTTGATAGCCCTCGTCGACAAAGAGGAGGACAAGTCCACCTACAACCGCCTTTCACGCATCATCGTATCGCTCACAAAGGCAACTCAGAACGCCACCAAGGCGGAGGCGGCAACCGTCATCGATACTGGCGAGTTCAGCGACCTCTCGCTTGACGAATAGGGGGAAAGCAACAATGAAAAGCTCCCGAAACACAACCCTCGCCACTGCGGTCCTGATGTCCTTGTTCGTAGCGAACGCCACGGCAGCCATTCTGGAAAACGCCATGGCCGGACTCGACGCCTGGTGCGTCGCCCCCTGCAAAGCCGACCCTGTTCTCGCGGACGCCGACAGCGCATCGGGAATTGCCGGCGGTCTCGACGCCGTGGCCGCCGGAGGCAGCGTCGCCACGCTGTCGCTCGCCGTTAAGTCCGCAAAGCCCGTGACCGCCTTCTCGGCGACCTGCGACGGCCTCACCTGCGACGGCAAGGCAATTCCCGCCTCAGCGGTCGACATCCTCCTGGTGAAGCGCTGGTACCAGGACGGCAACGCGTGGTTCACCGAAATCCGCGACCCGGCGGGACGAATCATCGTCCCCGAACTGCTGCTCCATGACGACACCCTCGTCACCGTAGACGACAAGTCCCGCGCCAACCTCGTGCGCGAAGGCGGCAAGGCCATCTCAGCAGAGGATGCCGCCACCGTGGATGCCGACGTCTCTTCGCTGCGTCCGTTCGCACTTCGTACAGGCGAGGCGCAGCAGCTGATAGTGCGAATCGCCGTAGCCCCCGGAACCACCCCGGGCATTTACCGCGGCCAAATCGCCTTTACCGCAGACGCCGCCCTGGCAGGCCGCGCGCCAATCACCCTGCGCGTCCTCGCATACGACCTCCCCCATCCCACCGCGCGCTTCTCGGACGCGGAATACGTATTTCTCTCGCCACATGACTGGCCAGCCCTTGGCGAGGGGATGGCCTCGCCCTTCAAGCGCCTCGACTCGAAAATGCTCGCCGACAACGGCTATGTCGTAGCCGAAAAAGAGGACCCGGCGCTGGCGGCCTCGAAGAAGTACCATGTCTTCAAATCGCCCGCAAACCAGCGGCAGCTCCAGGCCCGCCGCTCAATCGGCGCGATAGCGCTTGAGGCTGCGCCGCCCATGCCCGGACTGGAGAATCCAGCGCCGTGGCGTCTCAAAAAGGGCGTGAAGGCCTGGATCGCCGGATACGGCGGCATTCTGATAGACTCCATTGCCGAAACTGAAAAGCCCTGGCGCGAAAACCACGGCGACATGAGGTCGCGGACGCTTCTCTATCCGACTGCCGGCGGAGACGCCATCCGTACCCTCGCCTCAATGGCGGTGGAGGAGGCATGGTGCGACATCTGCTACATGAGCTATGTGAACCGCGAGGCGAGGCGGCTCCTCGCCTCATCGGACTCCAAGGTCGTTGTCGAAGGGCGCCGCGCGCTCGCATGGATTGCGGACGTAGGGGCCGCAAACCAAACCCCCGACACCATCCGCCTCGATGCAATTGCATGGATTGAGCGGTTGCGCGCAATAGAACCACTCGCCGCCGGAAAGGAGCACTAAATGAAGACTCCGCTTCTCCATTCTCCATTCTGCATTCTGCTTTCTGCATTCTGCTTTTTACTTTGTGCATTTTTCCTCCTCTGCCCGTCCGCGCAGGCCGTCGAAATCCAGGCCCAGCACATGCCGCCGAGTGAAAGCTGGATAGCGCTCATGAAAGCCGGGACGGCCGCATTCTGGGAAAACATCATCAATGAGCACGCATCAGCGCTGAATGGCGACTTCACCGCCGTCAACGAGGCTTCAAATCCCTCCGAATCCGGCCACCAGCTGGCAATCATCTGCAACGCCGGCGGCTTCGCCATTTTCCTCCGGTTCGACTGCGACGACGAAGCCGCAGCCCGAGGCGGAACCACGGAGATCTACTTCTGCACCGACGAATCCGTTGCCGAGGGACGACACCCGCCACGGCACATCATCCTTCATCCTGGTGACCCGAACGAGGTCAAGATGGTTCCCGACTTGTTCGGCGCCTCCTGCCCGGTCGAGGCGCGCAGGCGCCCGGACCTCACCAAGCCGTACATCGAGGAAAAGACCCTGCCCGGCGGCTACGCGGCCTCAGGGCCGCTGAAGCACGTCTTCGCCATCCACAAGGCGCCAAAAGGAAAAGGCTGGTACACGTCCATCTACATCAACTGGTCTTCGCTGGGGCTTGAGCTGCCGTTCTTCCCGAAAACCGCGAGAGGCACACGGTGGCGCTTGAAGGTCATACGGCGCGCCACGGATGGCAGCCGCTACATCTGGGGCGCCGATGAGAGCCCCTACGCCGGCTATGGTTTCATCAAGTGGCCGGCTTTTCCCGGTGGCTTCAGGTCTGGCGCCTACAAGCAGTGGATATGCTTCGGCCTCCGCTCGCCTGCGGCCAGCGCGACCGAACAGTCCGTCGAATACTGGCGCGCATCGCCCATGGAGTCATACTACAAGTTCCTCGCGCCAAAGGAGGAGACTTTCCAGCCGCGCGAACCCGCCTCCGACACCCTCTTCCTGAAGGCTTTCCTGGAACCCTACGTCGCGTCCAACGAGAAAATGCTCGCGGCATTCGTCTATACTGCGGAAAAGGGCTTCGCCCCGGCGTTCAACTGGTCGCAGGAGGACAAAGACCGATTTTTCTCCACGCAGCTCTGCCGCCTGTACTCCATCAGAAGCGACGTGGATGAAATGAGGCGGCGCTACGTCCTCGACCGCCTTCTCGGCAGAGAGGTCAAGCCTCCCGCCCCCAAGGCCGACAAGAAGGCAAAACCCGCCGCCCCCGACCCTGGAGACATCGACTCCGTCGGCACCGACACCCCCAGCCTCGAACTCGACGAAGAAGCTTTGTTCTAGGCCGCTGTTGCACGAATTCCCCTTTTTTCGTATAATAATACTCCTAACGTATGACCGACTTCACGGACAAAACGGCAATCGTCACGGGCGCAGGCTCGGGCATTGGCAAGGCCATTGCCCTTGAGCTGGCTTCCCGCGGATGCGACGTCGCGGTCTGCGGCCGCCGTCTGGAACCAGTCCAGGCGACAGCCGCCGAGATCACCGCGCTGGGTCGCCGCGCCTTCGCCGCCTCCGCCGACGTGTCGAACGGCGAGTCCGTGACGGCTTTTGTGGCCGAAGTGCTTAAGGCCTTCGGCCACATCGACATTCTGGTCAACAACGCGGGCCTCACCCGCGACAACCTTTTGATCCGCATGTCCGAAGAGGAGTGGGACGCCGTCCTCGGCACCAACCTCAAGGGGGCCTTCCTCTTCTCGAAGGCCGTGGCCCGCCCGATGATGAAGCAGCGCTCCGGCGCGATAGTGAACATCTCGTCGGTCGTGGGCCTCATCGGCAACCCCGGACAATGCAACTACGCAGCTTCCAAGGCAGGCCTTATCGCCTTGACACAGTCGATGGCGAAAGAGCTGGCATCCCGGAACATCCGCGTCAACGCGGTCGCCCCGGGATTCATCGTGTCACAGATGACGGACGCGATACCCGACGATCTCAAGAGCGCAATGCTGGCCCAAATCCCCGCAGGGCGCTTCGGACAGGTCACGGACATCGCGAAGGCCGTCGCGTTCCTCGCCGGACCTGACGCCTCGTACATCACGGGGCAGACGCTGAGCGTGAACGGAGGGCTTGTAATGTGACGAATCCGGCCCGTTAGGGCCTCAACCATTCATAAGGAGAAGCCACCATGGCAACTAAACTCGAAGAACGCGTAAAGGAAATCATCATCGACGGTCTTGGCGTCAACGCCGACCAGGTCACGCCCGAAGCCTCGTTCGTCAACGACCTCGGCGCCGACTCGCTCGACACCGTCGAGCTCATCATGGCCTTTGAGGAGGAGTTCGGAGCCGAAATCCCCGATGAAGACGCCGAGAAGCTCACCACCGTCGGCGCCGTCATCGACTACCTCAAGGAAAAAGGCTTCGACAAGGAGTAGCTCTCCTTCTTTGGCGAAACTGAATTGCGGCCCGGCACACCGGGTCGCAATTCTGCGTCTTGCAAGCAAACAGGCGGAAGCGGCCATGCCGCTTCCGCCTGTTTGCTTATGCGTCGCTTCCGTGCGCGCGGCTCGCGTTAGAGCCGAAAAACACTCGTGTTACGTCAGCAAAGTCCCGACTTCTCCACCCGTCCTGATTCCGCCATGCTTCGCCCTCGCCATCCGTCGCGGAAACGTGCGTCTCGCGACTCGCCCTCGCCCGACGAAGCCAATCCCTGCAACGAGGCCGGAATTCATCGGACGAGACACGAGTCGGAGCCGGGCTGGGCAACGGCGCCGTCCGAAGCCGGAATGGTCTCGGCAGGCATCTCGGCGCCGGCAGGCGCCGTCATCGCCGGCGCAGGCGTGGCGGCGGGGGGCTGGGCGTATGGCGCGCAGGTGGAGTTGAATGGCGTCGGAACGGCTTGAACCGGAGCTGGCGGAAGCTGCTGGTAGACGATGGCCTGCGGTACCTGGACATACACGGGCGCCGGCTGCTGGTAGACGACCTGTGGCGGTGCCTGGACATACACGGGCGCCGGCTGCTGGATGTAGGCGGGGGATGGCGGTGCGTAGACGGCCGACGGGCGGTAGACGACGGG
>JAEEGJ010011330.1_pt1 | contig 22690 bp, 18 predicted proteins | sample 8958761 | NCBI WGS metagenome assembly JAEEGJ01 (sample SAMN16246546, study PRJNA631951) | gut metagenome | biome: gut microbiome; feature: rumen; material: RS-attached | host: Bos | place: Iran: Karaj | collected 2018-10 | reverse complement strand
ATGAGCCAGGCGCAGGGTACGCCAGCCACCTACAGTAAAATCATAGTAGCGCACCTGCCCCTTTGGCGCCGGAGCACCAGTGCCTTTCGGCTGAAAGTCGTTGGGCACATAGTCGAGGCATGTCGTGCCGGTTGCCTTGCGCAACGTGCGGTCCTTCTTGCGATAGTGGAACGTGACGATGGTCTCGTTCAGCAGTTGGCGAAACTCCTGTTGCCACTGCTCAGCTGTTAATCGTTTCTTCATGGCTTCAGGATGATTGAGAATAACACGATGTACAGATAAGGCACAGAGATCGCTCCGATGGTGAACAACCACCACCATTGCTCGAGGTTCTTCGGCTTCGGGAGAGGCCAGAAAGCCGAACCATTTGAACGCGCCGCTGGCGCATTGCGCTCGGCTCTGCCGCTTTCGTAGCGAAGCGGAGAAAGAAAGCGCTGGCCATTGACGCGCAGCTTTGCTGCATTGAACGCGGCCCGTAGGGATGCTTTTATTCTTTCTTTCATTTCAGTTTTTGTTTTTTAATTCTTGAATAATGTGTAAAAGTAACAGTAGCTTTTGTTCCGCTGGCATGGCAGGCGTCCCTGCGTGCCGAGACGGAGAGAGATTTTAAAGACGCGTCTCTGTAAGTTCCTGTCTTGGGACAAAAGTACACATAAGAAAAGGCCCCGACAAAAATTGTCGGAGCCTCAGAATCATTTTCAGAACATCCAGAAGCATTTTCCGAATATTCAGAATCATTTTCAGAACCTCTATTGCTCTTCTTTGCCCAGTTCTTCCATAAGAGCCTTCCCCAGTTTCACCATCTGCTCATGAGCCCCCTGACTGCCCCAATTGTCGGGCATCCCATCGAGCTTGCCGCTCGTCATCGGCTTCTGGATGGCATTGAAGTTGCACTCATAGGGCAGCTTCACCGTAAAAGGCCACGTGCTGACGTCCCTCACAAACTGGCTGAAGCCCTTCTTGTAGCCCTTGATTTGGCACACGCGATAGACCACTGCCCACGACGTGCTGGCAAACCAAAGCCCTTTGCTTGCCGTCTTCTCTATTGCCCTGACCACGGTTTCGGGGGCCGGACGCTGCGTATTCTCGACGGGCGCATCACGCGACGCCTTGAGCCACCTGTCGGACGAGAAGTTCTGAGTGTTCACGCTGTCAATGCGCTGTCCCACGGACTTGTAATAGTTGATAATGATGTTGCCGTTCTTGTTCGGATGGTCGTGCAGCAGTTCACCGAGCTTGTCCACCATCCGACTGAGGATCTCAGAGGGTGACGGCTCACCGCTGAGACCCTCCTGACTTTCTGGATTGTCTTCTTTGAAATTCATAACAATTGATTATTGAATGTGAATAATACAGTAGATACACATTAACAAAAGGGATGCGGGACAATAGCGGCAAGAACATCTACTCACAGGTATCGCCAAACACCTCGACACAGATGGATACCGCTAAAGCCCACACCCATATTCGAGTGTGAGCTAACAGCAGTCTTTCCGTGTCTCATTCTATTGGCGATTTTGTGAGTAGTACAGAAAGCTGTCGCTCTATCTACTATATTTCGAGGTGCAAAGATACAGCAAATTGTGCAGAATACAAAACGAATTTTGTTTTTTCGGCAAAAATGCAGACTTATCTATGACTTTGCCATAGTTGAATGGTATCTTTCGCGCATCCATCAGTTACTTTATGGGCTTAAACCATTGTATGATAATATGAGTTGTATCATTTTGATAATTTAATCTTACTATTTTTTGGTGAATTAATAAAATACCATATAAGAAACCAAAATATGATAATGCAGATGAAAGCTATAAGGAAAGTAGTATTTAAGAGTAGCCCATGTTTCGAGAAGTTCACAATGCCATGGAATGCAGCGCAGAAAAGTAGCGAATGAGTATCAGTCGCCACCTTTCCTATTCCCCATGAAGCGAAAAGCAGAAGTAGGAAGAATGGCAAAATACTTCGATAAGATAAATCTAAATGCCACAGAAGCCACATCATTGTGATAATAAGTACATATTGCCACACAGGTAATTCTCTGAGTTCGTATTGCAAAAAGCCTCGCCAACCATATTCTTCCAACAAACCATACGCAAATGCAAACAAACATGTCACGCCCAAGTCCCATCCGCCGATAATGCCAAAAACGATACATGGTATAACTATAGTCGCAATGGACTTCCAGGCAGACTTACCTATGAGCGTGTATTCCGTTCTACGTTTGAAAATAAGCATAGCCACCAAAGCTCCGATAGCAGGGCCAAGCCCTGTGGCAAGAGATGCCGAAACTTGAAGTGCATAGTTCGTTTCAATTGAAGGGAACTTGTTGAACACAAGTATTGTTATCAGGCGCACCAATAAAGCTATGATATAAAAAGTTGCTATTGCGCCGAAGTGAATATCTTTGTAAACAAATCTCATTTTGTGCTGTTTGTTTGCTGTTTCATTCCTTCAAAGAACTTCTGTTGCAATTGCTTGGCTAGTTGGTTATCGGGATTGAGTTTCAGTGCTTTCTCAAAGTTCTGCATTACGTCGATGTAGAAACGCTGTCCGTTTTGATCGGGATCCTGCACGATGCGTACCATATAGAGGAAACCACGAAGGGTACAGATGTCTGACAGGTCTGCATTTTTCATCTGCTCCATTTTTGTGATGGTCTGTTCGGCCTCGGCAATCATGTTTTCTGTCTGAGGGGCATGGGGATAGGTTACTGAAAATGATAGACTCTGGAGGGCCAGTTGATACTTTGGCTGAATGCTATCGGGTTGCATAGTCTCGATACGCTTCAGTTTGGCTACGTTGTTGAGCATGTCTGCTTGTGTGGGCTGTTGGGCATGGATACTTACTGATGCTATCATCAAGAGAAAGATGGCTAACACACGGTGGTTAAAAGTTTGAAATGTCATACGCTTTACTATTTTTAAGTGAAACAAAAATGCAGATGTATAGGAAACGGTCGCGGGAAGGCATGACGGGATTAGCATTTGCGTCATAACGAAAGATATTAGTGCGACCGAAGATGTTGTTCAACGAGGTATAGACGATGACCTTTGGACTTAACAGATAGGTGAGGTTCACATCTACACTGTTGTAATGTGGAGTGGTGCTAGAAAGGAAGTGTCGTCCACTGGCGTATGATTCAGCGAGTCCGATGATAACTTTGCCAATGGCGTATTTAGCTGTCAGTCGCAGATTGTGACAAGAGACGTAATCGGGTGTCCGCACTTCGGTGTAGTTGAGATATAGCCGTTCGGAATCATTGAATGAATAGGAAAGTGAGGTAGTCAGATGTTTAACGAACGAATGATTCTCAACGAAGATATCCAAGCCTCGGCTTGTGCCGTAGCCATGTGGTTGATAAACGCCATCCTCCAATAAAGGTAAATGGTGATATTTCTTCCAATAAGGCTCGATGCGTAGGAGTGTGGCCTTTGTTTTATACTGCATAGAGAATATGGTATGGTCGGCTGTGCTTTGACTGAAGTCACCTCGGCTTTGTGCTAAATAGTCATCAGCTGCAGTTTGACTGTAACGACCTGCCACCAAAGAGAATTGAAGATTCTTGTTGGGGATATAACTCAGTGTCGCCCTCGGCATCAGTAGGCAATCTGTCTTCATCATTTCTGCCCTTGCTGACATGTTGAGGAATACGCGGGGAATAATGCGCCACCGGGCATCGACATGAGCAGCGAAGACATTATAGTCAAGTTGGTACAGGTAGGCATCATACCTCATCCTGCTATTGCGGATATAGTCCTCAACACCTGCCGACAGTTTCAATGCGTCAGAGCATACCTTTCTTACATCAGCCTTCAGATGCACCTCGTTACGGAAGTTGTGATAATGGTCGCCCGATGTCCTTGCATCATCAATGTCACTCAATACGGAAGAGTTGGCAATGCCAGTAAAGAGCGTATAGCCCCGTCCTATCGCCGCCCTGTGTGTAACGTTCGCATAGATGTTATGCTCTTTCAGAGAGAGATTGCGTCCGTCAATACGTTGTCCTACTGATGTCAGGTCATAGCCAATATACGATTTCAGTACGCTCGAAGTATTGAACTCCTTTTTATATTGTGCCTCGCCTGACAACTTGCGATAAGGACGGGTAAAGTCCTGACGCTGTGTGAAAAGACGGTCGTATAATCCCATACTCGTAAGGGCTGCGTTGAACGACAGACTGCTGTTCCGATATGCCTTTGTGCCGCCAACGTTCCAGTCCACCAGCGATGCACTTACACCGAACTTGTCGCTCGTGGCAGCATCGGTGGTTTCCATGGGGAGCACCGCTGAAAGAGCTTGGCCGTATTCACCGCTATAGCCACCCAGCGAGAAGTTGATGCCTTTGAACATGAACGGCGAGAAGCGTCCACGGACAGCCGTATTCTTCGTATTGGTACTGTATGGCACAAGCACATGCATCCCGTTGATAAACGTCTGACATTCGTCACTCTCTCCACCACGGACGTAGAGTTTGCCGTTTTCGCCCACCATCTGAGTGCCAGGCAGCGTCTGAAGTGCCGCCACTATGTCGCCGCACGAATTTCCTGCCATCACTACATCGAGCGCATCCATTGTCTTGAAGTTCTCGCTCTTGCCGAAACTGAAGGTGCTGGCCGTTACGACTACCTCGTTGATACTGGTTGCCTGCTCGCTCATGCGGATGGTGAGATGGGAGAGTTGGCTAACGTCAGCCGTCAGCGTGTAATCCTCGTAACCGATGAAAGTGGCCTTGAGCGTCACCTCACCCGTCTTCGATGTTGTGAACGAGAACCTTCCGAGAGAATCGGTCAGGTATCCGTCAATCGTACCTATTATAAATACGTTGGCACTGGCGAGCGGTTCGCGTCCGTCAGTAACAACACCCGAAATGGTGGTCTGTGCAGCCAAATTGCAGACAGCCAACAGCATTAAAACGATATGTGCAATGCGATGTTTCATGCCGCAAAGATACGGCAAGAAACTGAAGCCTCCAAATATCCGTGACAGACAGCTAAAAACGCTGATGGAAAACTAAGCCCGATGACGGATGACTAAGTTTGCGGACGAATGACTATGCGATAAAAGACTTCAGCCGAGGCACATATGAGCGAGATACGGGGATGCTGTTTGTACATGACCCAAGTATCAGTTGATAGCCATTGGAGTTGCCCTTGGCAGAGGTGATATTGTTCACATTAACCACAAACGAACGATGGCATTGGAAGATATTCCCATAGGCTTTCATTTCCTCAATCACAGCAGTTAGTGTAGTATGAACCTCCAAGGTTGTCAGCTTGCCGTCTTTCAGATAACAGACGGAGACATTGTTCTTTTGAGCCTCAATATAAAGCAGGTTATTGATGGGAATCGTGAGGTCGTTTCCTCGAACATTTGTATCGTGGATAGTTATCGATATATCCTTTTGTTCTTCAGTCGTATTGCTTAGCAGCGCCTCCATCTTGTCTTTTAGACTTCGGTTATACTCAATGCCAATAGACAATGCGGTTATGATGATACCAATGAGCATCGTCCAATACAGGAACAGGAGGAAAATCTTAACAGTGATAGGATAATGGATAACAAGGGAGAATAGAAAGAAATTGCAGATGGCGATGAAGAGTATCAGTCCAAGTACGGCACATCCATCATGCCAAATGCGCCAGGGCTTTATTCGTTGGTACAAACGCCTCAATATTACCCTTCCGTATAGCGCATAGCAACAAGATGTGATAAGTCCGAATAAAGCGGCCGCCAAACATTTATTTCCACTATACATACTGAATCCGAACGGCTGCAGCAGCCAGAATATCGCCCAGATGAAGACACCGTAAGCGAGGCTGTCTCTCAACCAGTGGTTGCTTTGTGGAAACGGATATTTCCGTGTAAGGAATGACATAACTTTATACTTTTGTGGGTGCAAAGGTACAAATAATAATCGAGAACCACAAAGATAATTATTTTATATAGTGGGTAGAAAGCAAAAATTTCTGGGGAAAACAAAATAAGAAAGGAGGAACTACCTCCGGCTGGTCGAACGACAACTGCAAATGCTTCATCGACTATTACAAAGCCATCGCCTTCGCCGCCTTCAGCCGCCTCCAGAAGAAATATCAGCCCAAGACCGCCCAGGTAGATCAGGGGTTCTCTGATCTATTGCTACTCTTTGAATAATCCCGTAACTGATGCCCGTTATTCGGGCCAGTTGCCTGAATCCAGCTCCCTGATCGCATAACCCTTTTATGATTTTGTTTCGTTGTTTCTTTTCTAATTTCTGGACGGATCAGAGTCCCCTGATCCATTTTCGTTTGTGTAAGCGAACTCACGTCACTTTACAACAATCGTAATGGTATCCTTGCCTTTTAGAGCCTTGAGGGTAATGACCGTTGGCCACTCGCCAGTGAGGTACTGCTCCTGATAGCCTGTTACGGATGCTATGCAGATGGCATCGGGATGCTCGACAGCATAGGCACAGATAGCAGCCTCCACGTCACTTAACGTAATCACCTCTCCGGCAACAGAACGGTCAGCCAGACTGTCAAGAGCCATGCGCAAACTCTTGTTGTTGACAGAGAAATAGCGGTTGGCAGCACTGACACTTCCTACTGACGAGAAACTCTGCCTGATGGTTGCAAAATGATACTTCCGATGCATCTGGATGAATCTGAAAAGCGCCTGCCGCTTCAGGGCCTTAGGGGTCTTATAGATCCGGGCAGGCATCTGGGGAACAGAACGCACATAAGTAACGCCGCTGCGAGTTGTGACATACTCGACACCGTCGATAGTACCAGAAAGGATGTTGCCAACACCACTCTTTTTAATGATAGCCATAACAAATATGTTTTACGTGTAATAATTTGGTACAAAGATACAACAAAAACAACCACAATGCAAGAAAAAACAGAAAATTCTGCACCTATTACGCATATTTTTGCATCGCTTTAGAGTCGCTTCAGGCAGGGAGATGCCATACACATACCATACACATGCCATACACATACCATACACATACCATACACATACCATACCCTTGAGTATGGCTACAGTATGGCATCATTGGGAGAAAAGCGTGGCAGCTCCCTGCCAAAACAAAATCCCATAGCCCCTAATGTCTTACTACGCCGGAGTCGGAAATGAATAACCCTGCCTTATGACCAATTTTTGACGGATCACGAGGAATCGGGGATTGCACTATATATATGTGCAATCCCCGATTCCTCAAAATCTTTCCGCGCATCAGAAGCTGAAGGCTATGACGTAGCGCATGCCCCACTTAGGACTGGTGGGCAGATCGTTGTATGCCAGTCGGCGGACGTACTCCACGTGGAAGAACTTGAAGATGTTGTGCACACCAAGCACGAGTTCGGCATAGGGACGGTTGGGGTCCATGATGCTTGTGCCGTCGGGGAAGTGCATGAGCTTCTTGTTGCCACGGTTTTGCTCAAGGTAGGGGTTGTTCTTGTCGGAGAGCTCACCCCAGAGCATACGTATGCCGATGTACTCGCGCCAGTGAAGCCGCTTGAGCAGGGGTATACGGTTGAATATCTTGCCGTTGAGGTCCCAGGATACCATGAGCGATGCAAAGCGGTCGTTGAGGAACTCCATGGTGTTGATGAGGTTGAAGGTCTCGGGCAGGATGATGTACGACTGGTTGGCAGCAGGGTGTATGAGCAGGGGGTAGGGCACCTGGCTCCACTGCACGCCACCCTTGAGGCTGACATCGAGTTTGCCCCAGCTGCTGAGCCAGAAGCGCTTGTAGATGCTGACCTCGGTATAGTTGTAGTTGTAGTCGCCTCCCATTATTCCATCGAATCCCATGGTGTGGGAGACGCTGAAGACAGGAGCGTCGAGGTTGATGACGCGTCGGCGCAGCTTGTTGTTGATGTAGGTCTCGCCGGGTGCATAGCGCAGTTTGCCGGTAACCTCCGTGGTGCGGATGTACTCACCGTTGCCGTGACGCTCGTACTGAGTGCGGCGGGGCTGGTTGAGGGTGCGGAACGACATGTGTCCGGCAGCCTCGTTCTCCTCGACCTTGCCTATCAGGGTGCCTTTGAGTCCCCAGTCGGTCTCGTAGTCGAAGGTGACCTGCTGGCGGTTGTAGAACATCATCTTATTGGTCTCTGCCCATTTCAGCGCTACCATGAAGTTATCCTTGTCGGTGTCCATGAATCGGTCGCCAGGCGAGCATACGTCGCGGTTCATCTGGATGGTCAAGGTGCGGCGCGGGAACTCATGGGGGAGGTATTTCTTGGGGTTGATCGAGTAGGTGATCTCAGCGTTATAGTAGTTCTTATGGCTGCCCCATCCGCGTCCGACATAGCCGGAGAGGAAGAAGTGCTTAAAGAGGTTGGCGGTGGTCTTTACCGAGAATCGCGAGCGCCAGCCGTCCACATAGTTGCGGCTGAGGATGGTGTTCACAGGACAGATGTCTACATAGTTGGGTGAACTGGTCTCGATGGAGTTCTCGAAGAGTGCCTTGAGTCCAAAGATGACATACTTCATGCCCTTGACGTTCTCAATGCGATGGATGAACTTGTCCATCGAACTCTCGCTCTTGGTGAGCTCCACCTGCCGGTACTGCTTCCAGAAACTCTCGTCGCGCATCTGGGCATCGGCCTCGGTGACCTCCTTGGCAATCCCTCGGAAGAGCTTCTTGGGGATGGGGTCGAAGGCATAGTCGCTCAGTCGGGTGGTGCGGGTGACGATGGCTGAGCGCAGGAAGCTGGCCAGCTCGAGTTCGGTAGCCATGTCGTCGACGGTGAGCACCCACTGGCCGTTGGGCAGCTTGACATAGTCTTGGAGTATCTTTACATTCTTGACGAAGTTGACATTGGACTGCTTGGGGATGGTCATCTCGCAGCGCCGCACGTGGAGTGTGGAGTCCTTGAGAATGTAGAGGTCGCCGCGGAATCCCATGTCGTTTTGGTTGTTGGGCAGGAAATGCAGGTGTATACAGGAGTCGCGCTCAACGGTGAGGGTGTCCTCGATGTAATAGCGGTAGAAACCGATGCCCTCTTTGGAAATGGGCGAGATGAAGGGATACTGCAACAGTCGGATATGGTCCTGATAGAGGTCGATGTCGGTAAACACGTCCTTGAGTACGGTGTTGATGATGTCGCCAGTCTGGAAGATGTCGTTGACACCCTTCGAGGTCTGTCCGGTGATGATGGTCTTCTCGGAGCGGGGCTCGCGGCGGTAGACTTTCTGCGATACGGTCTCGTCGACACTAACGGGCAAGATAAGTTTGCCGGTAACCTTGCTTTCCTCGACCTGGTCGAGTAGCCAGGGATGCTTCTTGAAGGTTCCCTGCTCCAGCTGTTCGGGCTTGAGGTCGTTGAGCGACAGCGTGATCTTCTCGTACTTGTTGTACTGATAGAAGTCGTTCAGGCTGAGGTCTGTCTTCTGTTTTGCAGCCACCACGCGCTTCATGAGCTCCACGGCGGGATTGTTCTTACGACTGTAGTGGCCGCGCTTGGCCTTGACCGTCACCTCAGCGAGCTGCTGGCGGTCGGTCTTGAGCTTGATGTTCAGACGGGCCTTGGTCTTAGGACCTATCTGCACGATGCGCGACTTGTAGCCCACGGCGCTGAAGGTGATGTTCCACCCCTGATGGCGGGCTATGGAGTAGTGACCGTTGATGTCGGAGACAACAGCCACATTATGCCCCTTGTACACTACACTGGCAAAGGGTATGCTGTCGCCGGTCTCTGCATCAGTGATGGTACCACTGATGTGTTGCGTCTGTGCCGTCGCAACTACCAGACAGGTCAGTATCAATAGGAAGAATACGCTCAGTCTTTTCATTTAAAAGTATATTCGGTATAGTCGTCTTTGCGTCCGTTCATACGGAGTGTCTTGAAGGCGTGTGTCTTGGCATCGACAGTCAGCACGAAGGAGGTGAACATGCGGCGTTTCTTGCCGGCAGGGGTAATGGTGATGACGGTCTGGCCACTCTTGGTGACCACGGTGAGCTCCTCGCCGGTAGGGATGGGTTCGCCGTTGATGAGGGCTTTGAGCACACTGTGGAAGGTGGCAAACTGCGGGTTCTTCTTGCTGTCGGTCTTATGCTTCTTGCTGCCCATCGTCATGGTGAACTTGGTTCCCTCCATGATGAGCTGGTCGCGGTCTCCATCGGTGGAGATGCAGATGTAGTCGGGTTTGCGCATCGTCATCGTGCCAGTGGTTACCACGTCTTCCTTGACAGCCTTACGGTGGCTGGTCTTCGTTACCGCTTGTTGTGCATGGGCGCAGAGCGCCATCATGCAGAACAGAAACAAAACAATCTTTTTCATAATCTATTTTCTCTTACAACTCTAAACTCTTAACTCTAAACTCTTAACTAAGTATAAAGGCCTCCGTTGATGGAAACCACGTTACCCGTGATGTATCCCGCCTTGGGCGATGCCAAGAACGCCACCAGGTCGGCCACCTCCTCGGGGGTGCCGAAGCGGTTGGCAGGGATGGTCTTCTTCAATGCTGCCTCGTCGAGGCCCTCGGTCATGTCGGTCTTGATGAAGCCGGGGGCTACGGCATTGACGGTGATGTTGCGGCGGGCTACCTCCTGCGCCAGTGCCTTGGTGGCAGCGATGATGCCGCCCTTGGCTGCCGAGTAGTTGGTCTGGCCGGGCAGTCCCTTCAGTCCGCTCACGCTGGCCATGTTGACGATGCGGCCAAACTTGTGGAGCTGCATGGCAGGCAGCAGGGGCTGGGTGACGTTGAAGAAGCCGGAGAGCGTGATGTCTAGCACGCGGTGCCAGTCGCCCTCGGGCATCAGTGCCATCACATTGTCGCGACGGATGCCGGCATTGTTGACGACCACCTCTATATATTCGCCATCGTGGCTCTGTTGCCATTGCTCCAGGGCCTGGCGGGTGGCCTCGCTGTCGCTCACGTCGAAGGGCAACAGTTCGCCCTGGCCGCCCATCAGCTCCAGCGTCTTCCGGGCCTCGGCCTCATTGCTGGTGTAGTTGACGATGACCTGATAGCCCTCCTGGGCCAGACGGATGCAGACGGCGCGACCGATGCCGCGGCTGCCTCCTGTAACTAATGCGTATTTCATTTTCTCTTGTTTTATTGTTTTGACGTTTATAATCTTGAAATGTTTAAAATTATCTCACAGGTTTGGCGGGCGGTCATGGCCACTCCCTCCAGTCCGTGCAGCATGACACTCTGACCCGTCAGCAGCAGATTGGCAATGGGTGTGCGGGGCGAAAGCATCGTCAGCAGCGGCTGGCGGCAGTCCTTGCGCACCCCGTATGCTGAGCCGTCGGGGGTATGGGTGAAGCGCTGCCAGGTGTGGGGAGTGCTGACATACTGTTCGCTCACCATGTCGCTCAGTCCCGGCACTACCGTTTCTGCCAGCAGCATGGGATTGGCCTCAGAGGGTGTCAGCAGGTCTAAGACGGTGGCATAAGACGAACCGTCGGCAGGCACCGGACAGCTGAGCATGACTTTCTGTGTAGCGTCGTCCCATACCGAGCCGCCTGCATAGACAAATTTGTTGTGGTTGAAGTAGGGCAGGCTCTGGGGCTTCAGCAGCAGTGAGTAGGTGTACATGCCCGACGTATTCTCCAGCATGTCGATTCTGCGGCGGAAGATGGGCTTGAGCACCTTGCTCGCCTTGACCAGCCGGAAGGTCTGGGAAGGATGGATGTCGCTGATGAAATAGTCGGCCTCGTAGGTCTTGCCATTGGTACAGCGAACAGCCGTCAGCCGTCCGTCGCTCTCGATGAGTTCGGTGGCCTCGGCCCTGCACATCACCTCACCGCCCATCCGACGGATATCGTCGACCAGTGAGCGTACTATCAGGCTGCTGTCGCCCTGCAGCCGCCAGCTGCTCTGGATATAGCTCTTCTGACTATGCAGGAAGGCCAACAGGGGCAGTGACTCGCGGCGCAGCTCGGTCTTGAGGCAGGAGCCCGACAGGACATCGATCAGGCGAGAGTCGGAGAAGGTTTCGTTCAGCCACTGCCAGGCATTGACTGAAGGGTCTGGGTCGGCCCCCTGCAGGGCCTTGGCATAGTGGCGCAGGGCTTCGCGCTGATGGGGGAAATAGTCGGTCAACACCTCGACAAAATGGTCGAATCCTTCAGCCAGGGGATAGGTCTGGCCGTCGATGGTAATCAGGTCGAAGCCGTTGCGGTCTAACCGCTGCCAGGGGAGCTTCAGCAGTCCCAGCTGGTTGAAGATGTCGTGCAGCGACTGCCCCTCGTCCAAGCCTCCGACATAGTGGAGACCGGTGTCAAATACATGGCCCTTGCGCTGGTAGCTCTGCAGACAGCCGCCCGGCTGCCAATGCTGCTCCAGCACCAGCACGTTGCGGCCGGCTTTTGCCAGCAGATGGCCGCAGGCCAGTCCGCCAAATCCGCTTCCTATGATGACGACATCGTGCTTCATGCTTTCTTTCTGCTGATCCACCGATAGATGGCGGGTTGTACGACATAGGAGAGGATGACTGCCGAGAGCAGTCCCACGAGGGTTGAGAATCCTACCGACTTGATGGCAGGATGCTGTGCGAGCAGCATGCTGCTCACGGTCACGATGAGTGTGACGGCCGAGAAGAAGATGGCCGTCTTATGGTAGTTCAGCATCTTCTGGTCGGTAGCCGTGAGGCCGTTCATCACGAAAATGCTGTAGTCTACTCCAATACCGAAGATGAAGGTGGAGATGATGATGCTGATGAGATTGAACTGCACATGAGCCAGCACCATCGCTCCCAAGACGATGAGCCAGCTGAGCAGGATGGGCAGGAATCCGAGCAGGGCATGGCGCACGTTGAAGTGGAACGCTACAAGTAGCACGATGAAGACGAATACCATGGATATCCACTGCAGCACGTCGAAGTCGCGACTCATCTTCATCAGCGTGTCGGTAGTATAATAATAGGTGTCGAGCACCAGGAGGTCGGGATGCTGGGCTACGGCATCGCAGATGCGGATGTAGTCGCTCTCACTGCTACGCACGGAGTCGTTCTGGCAGCGCACGGAGGTGAAACAGAGGTAGTTGCCGTCGTACGACTGCTCCATCATGGTCGACTGGTAACCCACGGGGATGATGCCGGCCTCATAGAGTGGGGCAGGGGTGTAGTCGCCCTCTGCCGCCTCGAAGAAGGTGTCGAAGGCATCGGCATTGAGACCAGCCTGAGGGGCCGTCTTGGTTATGAGGCTCCTGACGGTGGCAAGGCGCTGCGGGGTCCAGTAGCGCTTCCAGGCATCGATGCGCTGCTGCTGGACAGTCAGCGGTACGAATATCTGGTTGCTGTGGGTATAGTTCTTCACCAGTCCCAGCTGGCTCAGTGAGTCGAGCTTATGGTCAAGGATGGCAAAGTGCTCCAGTGCCTCCTCGACGGTCTTACCCTTAGAGGCAAAGTATTTCTGCTTGTCACCTGTATACGTCTTCTGGCGCAGCAACTCTTCCGAGTGCTCGGTCATCTCTTCCAGATAGCCCAGATTGTGCATGTCGGCATCAAAGCGTGTTCCTTCCTTCAGATAAGCACCCACGCAGACTACCGTCACCACCGCGATGGCGGCAATAAGCAGACGGCTGCGGTCGAAGGAACAGGCATTGATACGGTCGATGAACCGGGGGAATGGTTTCGTCTTGCCAGGAAGCAATTGAGGCAGGAAAGTAAGCGAGAAGAGGGTGGTGCCTAAGATAGCAAAGGCAGCAAAAAGTCCGAAGTCGCGCAACAGGTCGGTCTGTATGAACAGCAGTCCGGCAAAGGAGCCGATAGTGGTCAGACAGCCCAGCCATACGGGCTTCACCTGATCGAGTAGCAGCTGCACCCCGTCGGCAACGTAAACATGGTGGGTAATCACGTGCAGTACGTAGCTCATGGCTACACCCAGCACTACTCCACCGATGCCCAGCGCCAACAGCGAGAATTCGCCCTTGAGCCAGTACATCATTGCCATGCCGAAGAGGGTTCCGAAGGCTACGGGCAGCAACAGCAGGGGAATGGTATCCCACCGGCGGAAACATACCAACAGGAACAGCAGTACGAGCACCAGAGCACCGGCAATGGTGGTGGTGAGGTCGTGCTTGATCTGCGTGGAGTTATAGTAACCGCTGGCTGGTGTGCCGTGATAGCTGATGTCGACCTGCGGATGACTCTGGGCAAACTGGCCTATGAGGGTATTCAGCCGTTCGAAGAGGGCTGAGCCCTGACCCGTATTGGTCGACGAGAAATGGGGGGTGAGAAATGCCAGACATACCGTGGAGTCGGGAACGAAGAAGTGACCGTCAATGGTCTTGTAGCTGCCTGTGCTCAGCAGCGGCTCCAACTGCTTGGCCAGCACAGTGCGCATGCCTATCGGGTCGAGCTGTATCAGTTCGGGAAACAGCTCGCCAAACTCGCTGCCGAGGTCCTCACGGTTTTGCTGCATCTGTGCCATGAAATGCTCATAGGTCAGCAGACTGTCGAAATGGGCGTATGCTGTCGTGTCTATGTAGGCGGGCAAATGCTCCATCAGGTAGTCTATACCCTCGGGCATCATGTTCTCGTCCAACTGGTAGAAGACATCTTCTATCAGGGCAGAGTCGCGTTCCAGCGAGTCGACAAAGGCATCGCAAACTGCCGTAAGCTCGTCGGTCTGCCTGCCCTCGAACAACAGGAACACTTTATCCTTAATCTTCAGGTCGGCAAAGGCCAGTTTTGTTGTCCCGTCCTCATTCTTCGACGAGGGCATCAGTTTGTCGATATCCTCTTCCAGATGGAGCTGTGAGGCTTGCCAGCCTAAAAAGAAGAACAATACGACCATCGACAGCCAATAGACAGTCCGGTGGGTGCGGAAGTACTGATATACCCTGACGAAGAAATGTGTCATTGCATGAAAATCTTTAAATCGGTCTCTGCCACGATGTTACCCTTGCTGGTGACCACGCCGTGGGCCAGAGTCATCTGGCCAAAGGTGAGCCCGAAAGTTACGGTTGTTTCCAAGCGTTCGCCCACCAGGGGACGGCGCTCACAACGGAAATGTTTAATCTCGGCTATCATACCGATGGGGGCCTTGTCACCTTGGCTCAGGCTGCCGGCCAGCGCGGAGCACGACTGAGCCATGTGCTCAATGAGTCCCGTCTCGGCCATGGTGCCATCGTGGATGACAAAGTAGTTGTCGGGCCTGACGGTAAGCACCGTGACGGCACTGCTGTCGTCACGCTGCTCAAACTCGTCGACCATCATCATGGGATAGCGTTGCGGTATGAGCCGCTTGATGTCTTCTCCACTGATGCGCATTAGGCCTGATGCTGCTCAATATAGTCGTACAGGTCGTTGAAGGTCTGAATCTGCTTCAGCTCGTTCACGGGGATGGTAATCTTATAAGTCACCTGTACCAGGGCAATGAGGTCTACCAGGTTGATGCTGTCAAGCTGGAGGGTCTCCTTCAGGTTGGCATCGGGGGTGAACTCGCTCTCTTCTACTTCAAACTCTTCGGCCAGCAGGCTGTTTACCTGGGCAATGATTTCTTCTCTTGTTTTCATAATTGTTTTTCTTTCTTTTTTAGATATTTCGATATTACGATATGTCGATATTTCGATATTTAGAGGGGTGGTGGACACGATTTTTATTTGATGTCTCTCACGATGAGCGTTGAATTGGTACCGCCAAATCCGAACGAGTTCGACAGGAACGTGTCGAAATGAGCCTCCTGGGTTTCAGGCAGTACATTGACGCAGGCAGTTTCGTCGTCGGGATTCTCAAAGTTCACGTTGCCGGCGATAAATCCGTTCTTCATCATCAGCATCGAATAGATAATCTCTGAAGCACCAGCCATCCACATCTCATGACCCGTCTGGCTCTTAGTGGAGGTGACAGGTACGCGGTAGTCGCCAAAAATCTTGGCGATGGCCTGTGCCTCACGGCTGTCGCCGATAACGGTAGAGGTGGCGTGGGCATTGACGTAGCCAATCTCCTTGAGGTTGGTGATGCCGCTCTTCTCCAGACACAGCTCCAGCGAACGTGCCGGACCGGCCACATTAGGCGTAGAGATGTGGTCGCCATTGCCTGAGAATCCCCAACTGACAATCTCGGCCAGAATAGGAGCACCACGGCGGACGGCACTCTCGTAGCTCTCAACAACCAAGGTGGCAGCACCACCACCAGGCACCAGTCCGTTACGCTTGCTATCGAAGGGACGGCTGGCCTTGGTGGCATCGTTGTCTTCACGTGTGGCAAACGACTGAATGCCATCGAAGGAAGCCACGCCATACATGTTTGCCTCCTGGGCACCACCACAAACCACACAGTCCTGTAGTCCGTTCTTAATGAGCAGCCAGGCCAGTCCGATGCTCTGCGAGCCTGATGCGCAGGCTGCCGAGGCGGTAAGGTTAATGCCTTTCAGATGGAACAGGCATGCCAGATTCATGGTCACGGTGGAGTTCATGGACTGGAAGATGGCACCACTGCCGCAGGCTGCTGTCGAGCCAAACTCGCGGAATTTGTCGAGTGCCTTCATCGTGGCCTCGGCTACGGAGTCGTTGCCATAGATGATACCAACCTCGTGGTTGTCGATATAGTCCTGCTCCATACGGGCTGCGGCCAAAGCATCGCGTGTAGCCATATAGGCATACTGAGCCTCCTCGGGCATGAACTGACGGAAGTTTCGGTTTACATAGGGCTTCAGGTCTGCTTTTGGCACATCAGCGCAGAACGGCGAGCGGAATCCAGCGTCCACACGCTCCTGACTGAAGATGATACCACTACGCCCGTCGTACAGCGACTGGCGTACTTCGTCGAGTGTCGTACCTAAGCACGACCAGATACCCATTCCTGTGATTACTACTCTATTTTCCATTATTGTTTTTTTAAATGATTGTATCTTTAAGTTTATAATGCTTTCTTATAACATCTTCTGCGTTTCACGAATTTCGGATGCAGGGGCTTCCATTGTGACAGCTCGCGAACGTTGTCCTCCAGCTGTGGGCCAGTCTCTGCCCAGCGGAACCCATACTTATTAAATATAGGTATCAGATTGTCGAAGAACATCGCATTGACTCCCAGTCCTTGATAGTCGGGGCGGACAGCTATCAGCAGCATCTCGGCATTGTCTTCGCGATGCCATGTCAGTGCGCGTCCGAGGTGATACCATCCAAAAGGGAATAAGCGCCCCTTGGCCTTCTGCATGGGGTGTGAGAGGCTGCCCATCGCAATAGCTACTCCCACTACCTCATCGTGCTCGTTGAGTACGACGGGAATGAGCTGCTTGTCAACTACGGGCAGATATTTTCGCACGAACTCGTCTATCTGACTATCCGACAGGGCCGAGAAGCCGAATATGGGTTCATAGGCATTGTTCAGTAACTGGAACACCCGTCGACCATAGCCCTCTTGAAAAATCTGGTGGTTGGTGAGCTTCACTACTCGCAGTCCGATTTGTTCGCGGGCGTATTGTGCCACACGGGCATACCGAGCGGGAACATTCTGAGGAATCTCGATGTGTATTTGAAGCCAGTCGACTTCCTTTTCGAATCCCATGTTTTCTATGTGGCGGGGATAGTAGTCGGGATTATAGATGGTGTTCACCGAGCCAATCATGTCGAAGTCTTCGACGAGCATGCCTTCCTTGTCGAAATCCGTCAGCCCCAGCGGGCCCTCAATGGCTACCATACCTCGCTCGCGTCCCCAGTCGGCTACAGCACGTAGGAGGGCTGAAGATACCTCAGGGTCATCGATGAATTCCAGCATCGAAAAACGTACGTTCTTTACCTGCCAGCGTTTGTTGGCCTTATGGTTTACTATGCCGACTACGCGACCTACGGGCTCGCCTTTTCGATAGGCTATGAAAGGCTGTATGTCGGAAAATTCCAACGCACTGTTTTTCTTGGAGTCGAAAAGTGAAGGTATGTCGCGCTCCATATCAGGTACATATTGTGCACAATGGCTATAGATACGCTTAGGCACGCAGACAAAATCTTTCATCTGCCGACGATTACATACAGTAACGACCTTCAAATCCTCCATATCAGTTGATGCGTTTGTGGTTTCTACGGTATTCTACAGGGGTTACACCGGCTTCTTCGCGGAAATATTGTCCGAAGAATGACGAATTGGGGAACCCCAGACGGTTGGAAATTTCCTTTACCGTCATGTCGCTCTCGCGCAGCATGATATAACAGTCTTGCATGACTGCGTCAGTAATCCAGCGTATCGGTGTCTTACCGCTCACCTTCTTTGATATTGTCGATAAATATTTGGCTGTGATGTGCAGTCGGTCGGCATAGAATGATACTTTCTGACGCTTATGATCCTGTTCTGAAAGCAGTTGCAAGAAATGGTTGAACAAAGCCTTGTCGTGAGACGATGACTGGTCGCTGCCTGACTGCATTTCGTCGCGTTGCAGCAGTTCTTCGCATACAAACAGCATCAGGGTACGCAAGAAGGAAAGGACCAGTTCGTGGAACAGCGGATGCGATTCACCGTACTTAAATATACTGTTGGTATAAGCCTGCAGGTTTGGCAGCCATTCAGCTTCTTGAATGACGTATATTTCCTTCATGTACATGGCCTTGTTCCAGATGTTCACCTGAGAACCCAGTACTGACTTCAGCATACGGTCGGAAACAAGCAGTGCGCCAGCCTGCACATCGGTGCTGATCATCATGGGCTGTACCAGCTTTCCGGTGGGTATCATCAGTATCTGTCCTGCACCGACTTTTACTTGGTTGTTTCCGCCAACCTCTACCATGATGCGACCAGATCGGCAATAAGTGATGGTATTGTACTCCATCCTCAGAGCTGCAAGATTCTGTGCGTCGCGAAGATTCTCAACAAAAAGCACTTCGTCGCCAACCGCATGTATCACGTTCAGTTCCATCTTTCTTGTGTCATCTATAAATTTGGGTGCAAAATTAAACATTTTCTACCAAATACCGACGTCCTTTTTTTCTTAGGAAATATTCTCTTCTGTATTTTGCTGTCATTTAGACAGTCCGAACAGCAAGTGTTCTATAGAACAAACGCAAAACTCAATACAGCTGGTTTTGCTGGAGTGCGTAGGAAAAATTTTTGGAGTGCAGTGAAATCATTTTTTGAGTGCACTCGAAAAAAGGCATAGATAGGAATTATAACAAGTGGTAGCAGAAAAAAATCACCCGTCAGGAATCTCTGGCGGGTGACTATTTTTATAGATGCGTTCATCAAGATGGCTTAACTGTTGAACTCCTGCCAAGCTTTGATCTTGATGTCGTCAAGCTTGAGGGCAGTAAAGGCCTCGATGAAAGCCTTAGCCAGACGTACATTAGTCATGAGGGGAATGTTGTGGTCAATGGCGCCACGACGGATTCGGTAGCCGTTGGTGAGTTCACGCTTGCTATGGTTCTTAGGCACATTGACGATGAGGGCAAACTGGTGCTGGGCAATCATGTCCATCACATTGTTGTCGCCATCCTCGTCGGGCCAGTTTACTGCCGTCGCCTCAACACCGTTATCGTTGAAGAACTTAGCCGTTCCGCCAGTAGCATAGACCTTGTAGCCTTTCTTTACCAGTTGCTTGGCAGGCTCCAGCAACGATACCTTTCCTTTGGCCGCACCCGACGAGATGAGTACGCTTGAGCCGGCTTGCGGCAGGCGATAGCCTGTAGCAATGAGGGCATTGAGCAGTGCCTCGTTGAGGTCGTCGCCCAGACAACCTACCTCACCGGTGCTGGACATGTCGACACCTAATACGGGGTCGGCGTTCTGCAGACGGGCAAACGAGAACTGGCTGGCCTTGACTCCGATGCGGTCGATATCAAACTCTGACTTGTCAGGACGAGAGTAGGGGGCATCGAGCATAATCTTGGTAGCAGTCTCAATGAAGTTGCGCTTGAGAATCTTCGATACGAAGGGGAACGAGCGTGAAGCACGCAGGTTGCACTCGATGACCTTCACCTCGCGGTTCTTTGCCAGGAACTGGATGTTGAACGGTCCGGAGATGTTGAGCTCCTTGGCTATCTTGCGCGAGATTTTCTTAATCTGTCGAATGGTTGAGAAGTAGATGTGCTGTGCAGGGAACACCATCGTGGCATCGCCTGAGTGGACACCAGCATACTCGACATGCTCGGAGATAGCATACTCGACGACTTCGCCCTTGTCGGCAACAGCATCGAACTCGATTTCCTTTGTCTCCTGCATAAACTGTGAGACGACAACCGGAAATTCCTTTGATACCTCGGTTGCCATGTTGAGGAAACGATGCAGCTCTTCGTCGTCATAGCATACATTCATGGCTGCACCTGAGAGCACATACGAGGGACGAACGAGCACGGGATAGCCAACCTCTGCGACAAACTCCTTGATGTCATCGAAGGAAGTCAGCGCGCGCCATGCGGGCTGGTCGATGCCAAGTTTGTCGAGCATGGCAGAGAACTTGTCGCGATTCTCGGCACGGTCGATATTGACAGGCGAGGTTCCCAATACAGGGACACCCTGACGATGCAGCTTCATGGCCAGATTGTTGGGTATCTGTCCGCCCACGGAAACAATCACGCCGCGGGGCTGCTCCAAGTCGATGACATCGAGCACGCGCTCCAACGATAACTCGTCGAAGTAAAGACGGTCGCACATATCATAGTCGGTAGACACCGTTTCTGGATTATAGTTGATCATGATGCTCTTGTAACCCAGCTTGCGTGCAGTATTGATGGCATTGACTGAACACCAGTCGAACTCTACGCTGGAACCGATACGGTAGGCACCTGAACCCAGAACGATGACCGATTTCTCGTTTTTATAATAGGATATGTCATGCGCGGGCGCGTAAGGCTTGCCGTTGGGCTGTGCAAAGGCGGGTGTGTGAGTATAGGTGAAGTAGAGATAGTTGGTAAGCTCCGGATGCTCAGAGGCTACCGTAGGGATACGTTTCACAGAGGGCAAAATGCCTTTCTGCTTGCGGTATTCGCGAACGGCCAGATTCTCCTTCTCCATGTTGCCGCAGGTGGGTTTCAGAACGAAGCGTGCAATCTGGAAGTCGGAGAATCCACATTGCTTCACCTCCAGCAGCAGCGAGTCAGGCAGGTCTTCCAGACGGTCGTACTGCATCAACTGGTGCTTCAAGTCGACAATATGCTTCAGACGCTCCAAGAACCACTTGTCAATCTTGGTTAGTTCTTCGATATGGTCGATGGTATAGCCCTCTTCCAGAGCCTGAGCGATAGCGAAAATGCGCAGGTCGGTAGGATTGGCAAGTGCGTCGTCCAGATTGTCGAACTTGGTATGGTCGTTGCCGACAAAACCATGCATGCCCTGACCAATCATGCGTAGACCCTTCTGAATCATCTCTTCAAAGGAGCGTCCGATGGACATGATTTCACCTACAGACTTCATGCTGGAGCCAATCTGACGGCTGACACCTACAAACTTGGTAAGATCCCAGCGTGGAATCTTGCAAATCATATAGTCGAGCGAAGGAGCTACGTAGGCTGATGCCGTCGTACCCATTTCACCAATCTGGTCGAGCGTATAGCCTAAGGCTATCTTGGCGGCCACAAAGGCAAGCGGATAACCCGTAGCTTTGGAAGCCAGTGCTGAACTTCGGCTCAGACGGGCGTTGATCTCGATGATTCGGTAATCGTTGGTGTTGGCATTAAAGGCAAACTGAATATTGCATTCGCCCACGATGTTCAGATGGCGAACGCAACGGATGGTTATCTCCTGCAGCATCTTCACTTGCTCGTCGGTGAGGGAGCAAGTAGGAGCCACCACGATAGATTCGCCCGTATGGATGCCCAGAGGATCGAAGTTCTCCATAGAGGCTACGGTGAAACAGTGGTCGTTGGCATCGCGAATACACTCGAACTCAATCTCTTTCCAGCCTTTCAGACTCTCCTCGACCAGAATCTGGGGAGCAAAGGTGAAAGCCGATTCTGCCAATTCGACAAAGGCCTTCTCGTCAGGACAAATCCCAGAGCCCAGACCACCCAGCGCATAAGCCGAACGAATCATGATGGGGAATCCTATTTCACGGGCAGCCTTCAGGGCGTCGTCCATATTCTCGACCGCATGGGAAACAGGCACCTTCAGGTTGATCTCGCCCAGTTTCTTGACAAAAAGATCGCGGTCTTCAGTGTTCATGATGGCCTCAACGCTGGTTCCGAGCACCTCCACATTGTACTCCTTCAGCACGCCTGTCTGATAGAGTTCTGTACCACAGTTCAAAGCAGTCTGTCCGCCAAAGGCAAGCAGAATGCCGTCGGGACGTTCCTTCTTGATGATTTCCGTCACAAAATGTGTGGTTACAGGTTGGAAATACACTTTGTCGGCAATACCCTCAGAGGTCTGAATGGTTGCAATGTTGGGGTTTACTAACACCGAGGAGATGCCCTCCTCGCGCAGTGCCTTTAATGCTTGAGAGCCCGAGTAGTCGAACTCGCCAGCCTGTCCGATTTTCAGGGCACCCGAGCCAAGCACGAGCACCTTCTTGAGTTTCTTTGTCATATCGTAGCTGTTAATATTGATTTCATTCCAACCTGCAAAATTACATAAAATAAGGTAAATGACAAAGCAAAGTGTTTTTTTTTTCGCATTTTTTCGGTCTTTTTATTGCTTATTCGAATATTTATTCATACCTTTGCCGATGAAAGCAGTGTCACGGTCTGCCGCTGGTGTCCAAAAGGGCACGAGAGGAAAGTCCGGGCAGCATAGGACGCTCCACTGGCGAAAATACCAGCAGTCGGCAACGGCTGGAGCCGGAAGAAGAAAATAACCGCCCCTATTAGGGGTAAGGGTGAGAAGGTGGGG
>JAEEGJ010011329.1_pt1 | contig 22692 bp, 14 predicted proteins | sample 8958761 | NCBI WGS metagenome assembly JAEEGJ01 (sample SAMN16246546, study PRJNA631951) | gut metagenome | biome: gut microbiome; feature: rumen; material: RS-attached | host: Bos | place: Iran: Karaj | collected 2018-10 | reverse complement strand
TACATTCTGACCAAGATTGTTAATAACGAGACCATTTTCAACATCGGTGTCTTCAAACAGAATCTGAGTTACACCTGCAGCATTTACAAACGGGCATTTTGAAAAATCCTTCATATCACCGTATCCGCAGATACGAAGCAATCCATTGTTGTAGATATATGCAGTGATGTTTTCTCCTAGTTTTGCTGTTTCAATAATGTTTGAAATATCAGGAACGTTTTTTATAGTTGCCTTGACAGAGGCATTATCTTCTGTTTGGGGAATATTTTCGTCGTAAACTAGTGTTGCGTCATTCGGTGCGTCTGTCGTTACAGCCCATGCAGATCGATCGGTAACTGCTGAAATCGGCGCTGATGAGCAAATAACAGTACTGAGCACACAAGCTATGATTCGTTTAAACATTTCTTTCGCTCCTTGTAGACTTATATATTGTTAATGTGAATTCTAACAATATACTTTGAACATTAATTGTTTTGTGATTCTGACAGTTTTATTCAAGATCGCTTATTGTATAATCGCTTAAATCTTCGTTCAAGTTTGATTCGTAATTGTTGTTTTCGAGGAATTCCTTTACTTCATGGTTGTTCTTAGGAGTATCTGCGCCATTTCCAAATCTGCAGTTTGACGTTTCCAATCTTTCGGTTATCTTATCATTTACGTACTTTTCGTATGCAAGGCAGATGCCTGTATCAGTATCAATATCGGCTTTGACTACTGTAGATGAATCTGAACCATCGTAGTATATCGTTACACTTGTTACATTTCTGCCGTTTTCATTGCTTTCCCCTGTTACTTCCCAGCGCGTGTTATTAAGACTTTTTTCTGAGAAAATACTCAAGCCATTATAATCCTTGAAGTAGACTCTGTCGATGCCAGATGGTAGTTCATTGCTAGTATTTGTGATTCTTGCGTCCAGTCCACCTTTGCCTAAGTCACATGCATATACTAATTTATCGTTAAGGAAAAAATAGCGTTCTACACTGTAGGTGCGACCGTCAGAAACGTATATTGTTCGTTCGAACTCACCTGTCATAGATGAATTGTCGATTTTTAGCGTACCCTCATTTTTGAGGAAATAATCAGAGCCATCATTAGTCAGACTGTATAATTTATAATCTGCTGAGAAATTGTCATAATTATATACAGAGTTGATACATTTCTTACGAAGCTGTTCAACCGTTTCCTTTTGTTCAGGCTGCTGAGCTTCGGCAATAGTTGTGACCTCTGTATTATCGTTAGTTGTCGTTGTTGTTTCTGTAGTTTTGCCAGCGTTTTCATTTGCAGTACCGTCAGCTTTGACCGTTGCCGTAACAGAGGTCATGTTTTCGTTGGCTGATGCTATGGATGTTGTCGTTGTTTTAGTATTTTTCGATGTGTTTTCATCTGTTGCGACATTATTGTTGTCTGTAATATCAATGGTCATATTGTTTTCGCCTACATGTTGATCAATAAGACCGTTGTTATTCTTTAAAAGGTGTGATGCACCCCAGATGCCTGCCACAAGCAGTAATGATGCAGCCGCTGCAGAAGCGGAATGAACAATGCTCATTCTTCTGTTATACTGTTCTGCTCCTTCGGCAACATCAGTAAATTCATTATCTTTTTCAGCGCGCTCCATTACTTTTGCAAATATCTCGTTCTTTTTTGCAGCTTCAGCCATAAGTCTTTCAACGGAAGCCTTATCCGCGCTTCGCAGGGTATTAATGATCTTTTTTCTCGTATTCATAATATCCCTCCTTTAAAGCGTTATGCCATCGGCATTTAGCAGTTTTTTAAGTTTATTCATTGCACGTCCGCACCTGACACGCACTGCTGCTGCGCTCATGCCTGTCATTTTTGCAATCTCCCCTGATGTCTTGTTATAATAGTATTTCTGGACGATTATCACTGAATCAGGAGGTCCAAGCTCTCCTATCTTACTGAGCAGCAGTTCGGCAAGTACAGAATTGTCAGTATTTTCTTCGATATTCTCATCGCCTGCTATTTCTGCCATATTCTCATCGTCGGAAGATATGCACGAGTTATTCTTGGACGCAAGAGATCTTCTCATGCTTATCGCCGTGTTTCTGGCAACTGCTCCTATGTATGACCTCAGTGATATATTATCATCAGGATGCATCTTCATCATAACGGAAGCGAAAACATCTATAACGCATTCCTCTGAATCGTTAGGGCTTCCGAAGCCACTTATTATCCTGCTGACTATTGAAAATACATAGTTATAATACTTGTCAAAAAGCGCTCGCTGTCCGTTTGAAGGAGCTTCGCGCATAAGAGTTAATATTTTTTCATCAGTCATAAAGTCCTCCTTTACTTATTTAATAGCAAATTCGTCCTCATATATATAATAACGCAAATCTTTCAGAAAGTGCAACACATTTTTTGCCTTTTTTATATATCGTATGAAAATAAATCTGAAACAGTGGCGTGATAAACAGATAGTACATAGATTGGCGTTCATTGGCCAAATAATATACGAATGGTAACAGACGACAGGGATAAAAAAATCAGGCGGATACTTTGTAAGTGAAGTTTCCGCCTGTTCGCAATGTGCGATATAAAAATATAGAGAGAGGGTGTTTATTACAAAATCAAAAAGCTAAAAGAACTGTTTATGAAAACAATCATAAACATGCAAAGAACGGGCTCATAAGTAATGCTATGTGAAGGCACGTGTCTTTCAAATCAGCAAAACATTTGAGCCTTTTTTATTCATTTCATCGTTATTATTCTGTTTTGTAGTGTATTTGTTATAATCCAATCCCACTTCTGTGTTGTATGTAATGCAGAGAAATAGTCTGCTCTAGATTTGAAAAGCTCACCTCCTATAATGATTTATAGAGCCCTGTCATGAAACAGGGCTCATTCCTCATACCCGTTCCCAATCCTGTTTTATTATGCAGACTATTGCATTTACACCGCAAAAAGCAGACATTAAATACGCTTCATGTCTACTTTGGCACAGAACCAACCCACTGTGCCAAAGATTGTATCGCTTTGGGACATAAATGCAAAGCCGCATCACTTATATTAACGCATCAAGTGTTCAAAGTGTAACAGATTTTTATGAAAAAAATTTTATCACCAAAGTCAATGTATTTGTATATCATGCAGAATAAAATATAATACAGGGAAAAAACACCTTTTTGTTCATTGACTTTCAAATAAATTTGTGATAATATATATATATTATTATGTTATTATTTTTTTTAATGCCAATTTGAAAGTTTTTTTACATTCAACAACAAAACAAAAAATGTATATTACAGGTCACCGTTCTTTGAGGAAATGTCAATTCAGCAAGAACTGAAAAAGAAATCAATGCATTATAGATAGAAAGAAATGCAGGGTCAAAGTTTAAAAAGCTTAAGAAAATTACATTCTCTTTTAGCTTTAATAATATTTATAAAAGGAGTATTGGTATGAAAAAAAGGAAAATCATTAGTGCAGTAATGGCTTTGTCCATTGTTGCGGCACAATCTATGGGGGTTGCTCCAAATAAAGGATTTGATGGTAACAACGCTCAGTTTACAGCGCATGCCTATAATGGGAATGTTCTCACTGAATTGTTACAGAATGAATCAACAGGAACAAGGCTGAACAGCTATTTGGAAAGTTCCTATCTAAGAAGCATAATCGGAAAGATCAATGACATTATAAGACGTATTATGAATAATGAACCTCAGGAAAAGTTCGTTGATGGAGCTGATAACTGGTCATTCAGTAATTCCTGGGAGAATTTTGGAGATACATACTACATGAGTGACGAGTATTGGGACAAACTCATGGATGGCTTGAAAAATACTGAAAAAGAACGAATAATTGATGGCGTCAAGAATGCTCAATGGGCTGGTTCATGTTATGGTATGGCAGCAACTTCTGTACTTGCAAGCCGTGGTGTTATGAATCCGAGTAACTGGCAGAGCAACGCTGCTTCTTTGCATGATATTGCAGGTCCTCCCTCAGATGATGTAAAATCACTCATTAATTACTATTTTGCACTTCAATTTACAGATTATACTAATCAGAGAATGGCTCTTGCAGTCAGCGGACTTGAGCCTTTAAAGCTTCTTAAGCTTATTAATTGTATTCAAGACGGTTCACCGGCTTTGTTATGTTTTTATGGCTATTTTAACAGAATGTACCTTGCAGGTCATGCTGTTGTTGCATATGATGTTGAATTTGGAACATATGTTAAGAACGGCAAGAAATATAACGGAAAGATTCTTATATATGATAATAACAGCGTAGATTATGATGAAGATTATTGTCTGTATTTCAGTACAACAAATGGTTCATGGGCGATTCCTGCTTATGAATTAAGCTCGGATTATGATGATTATTTAGGATTGGCTACAGATGACATAGACCTTATTAATTATCATGGATACATTGATGGTTCGGAAGAGTCTTCATTCAGCAATTATATTGCTACACTTCAGTCAGCGCCATTAAATGGTAGGTATACAATAGCTAAAGAATCGAATGAAAACGTATACTATGATAATTCTACTTCATCAGATGATGATATTACGATGTATCCAGCTCTGGCAGATTATGATTTTAAAAACAACTCAATTATGTTTGCACTGAATGATTCTGCTGCAAGTTATGTATTTGACCTTCAAAATCCTGAACAGCTGGCTCTTGCTATGTCGTATGAAAACAGCTTGCTTAATGTAAATGCTTCTTCTGGATCAGAAGCAAAGTTCTCACCAGCAGATTCTGTTTCTGTAAGCGGTGATAATACAGATTATGATCTCAGGATTGTTCTTAATGATGAATATAAGGTAACAGACTGGTATAGTTTTTCAGTTAAGGGAAGCGGCGTAAATGACGCAACTCTTCAGAAAAAAGAAAACGGTTACATACTCGAAGCATCAAATTTGAAGGATGTAACAGCTTGTGCTTACAATGACGATGCTAAGGCTGATGTAACTTTCTCAACTGATTATACTAAAGTATACCTTTTTGAAAAAGATGAGAATACTATCGGAATAGCAGTAGATACTGACAACAACGGATCATTTGAGACAGAAATACAATAAAACTTATCCCTTCACTGTTATGGTGCTTAAAAGTTCCAGTTTGTGGCAAAGGTTTATTCGGTAACATAAGCGTAATGCAATTATTCCGAAAAGGAGATAAATACATTCGATAACATTAACATTAAAACCACATGCGATTACGAACTCGAATCACAGTAACAAAGAAAACCGGTACAGATAATTTTTCCATCTGTACCGGTTTTGACGTTTCTAATTCCTTAAGAAAACTGTAATCAGTTAATTGCCTGTTCTAGAGCGTTCCTTGAGGCTTTATTTGATAATTAGTTAATAAATCAAACGTGCCAACTGCGATATATGTGAGATTAACAATGCGTTGTTGTGTCATAAACATATACTTTGTATTAACACACAAAATCTTCCATACAACTTTGTGTGAACTGACAGTTTTCCATTAATGCTTTGTAAACTTTTATTACGATATATTGAATGGTTTGTGTAAAAATGCTAAAATTAAACTACCTAAGAATTGTCTAAGATATTTTTTTCTTATCAGGGGGGATCAAATTATGAGATTCCAGGCAATTGTTGATAGTATCGAAAAATCAGCTTGTGTTGTATCTGTTGAAAGACTTGATAGCAGCAATTATGGAAAAGTATGCATAGTAACAGGAAACCAATCATATATAAACACAATTGAAAAGCCAGTAGGCGGAATGAATATGTTGAAACAGAAATTTATTCCCAATACAGAATATACTGAATATGTTGAAAAGGATCTGAATTTTGAAGAAGCATGTTATGAGGCAGCTATACTGAAGAAATGCGTTCATTCTTATGCACACCCTACAAGGTATGATATATGGTTTGATATGTCATTCGTACCATTGTATTCGGATGATGGAAACGTTTGCTATTGTTTGTATATTGTTGATGTTGATCTTAAACCAGATGCCAAAAGAATGGCAACTCCTTCAGGAAATATAGCCTCTTACGTACTTGAAACCTGTATCAAGCTTCAAAATCCTGATAATTTCCAGGAGGCCATGAAAGAAGTGTGTTCTGACATTCGTGATCTTTGTGAATCAGAGCATTGTTGCATTCTGCTTATGGACACAACCAATCGCAAGTGTTCCGTACTTTGTGAGGCTTTTTCAAAAGATACAAAACTTCTTCCAATGGATAAATATGTAGATGACGCTTTTTATGATATTGCTTATTCTTGGCTTGATACACTTGCAGGAAGCAATTGCCTTATAATAAAAAATGAGCGTGATATGGAGATAGTTAGGGAACGAAACCCAATATGGCATAATTCTATTACAAGCGCAGGAGGAAAAACCATTGTACTTTTCCCACTGATGTTCAAAAATGAACTTTTAGGCTATATATGGGCAATCAATTTTAGCGATGATATAGTCAGTACTATCAAGGAAACACTTGAACTTACGACATTTATTCTTGCATCCGAGCTGTACAGTTATAAAATGATTGAACATCTCAAGTATATTAGCTATACCGATGCACTAACTAAGTTGCCTAATCGTTTTGCAAGTGCAGATTATGTTTCTGATCTTATCAAGCGCGGAGAGAAGTTTACAGTAGTATCAATTGATATTAATCACTTCAAAAGTGTAAATGATACCATGGGATTTAAGGCCGGAAACCAGGTCCTTATCGATATTTCAAAGCGCTGGAAAGCTATTTCAGATAATAGCGGTTCGGAATCAGTAGATTATATAACCAGAATTAACGGTGATGAATTTTTACTTGTTATTTATGGATACAGCTCTGAAGATGTACTCAGAAAAGAAATTGTTCGGTATGTTAACGCACTAAGTGATCATCTTACTGTAAATGACTGTGATATTTACATAACTGCAAGCTTTGGATATGCTGAGTATCCTACAGATGCAGATACATCTGATGCACTCTTATCACATGCAAATCTTGCTATGAACGAGATAAAAAGAGCCAACAGCAGCGATATTATCCTTAAGTATTCTCCTGATATTCTCAAAAACGATCGAACTCTTGAAATAGAGAATTTAATTAGGAAAGCTTTGAATAAGGAGACGATATACTTTAATTTGCAGCCTCAGTTTGATATGGAGCATAAACTCCGTGGCTTTGAGGCTCTTGCACGTATGAAGGATTCAGACGGTAATTTCATATCTCCGGGTGAATTCATACCTGTTGCGGAAAAAGTTGGCCTGATTGATAAAGTTGACAGTATGGTTTTCAGAAAAGCTACTGAATTTTTCAGCAGTCTTATCAAAAAAACGGGGCTTGATCTGACTTTGAGCCTTAATGCATCGGCAAGGCACCTTATGAAAAACGGTTTCATTGAAGAAATAAGAAATCTCCTTGATAACAGCGGTATTTCTTCACTTCAGCTTGAGATAGAGATAACGGAGTCTATACTTATTGACTCGGCAGACAAGGCTTTGGAATGTATAAATACTCTCAAAGAAATGGGCGTTAAAATAGCAATAGATGATTTCGGCACAGGCTATTCTTCGCTGAGCTATCTAAGTAGGATACCTGCAAACTTACTGAAAATAGACAAATCCTTTATCGATAGGATCAACACCAATGAGTCTTCAAAGCAGTATGTTGCAGCTATTATCTCAATGGGGCATATTATGGGCCTTGATGTTATTTCGGAAGGTGTTGAGGAACAGGAACAGATTGCTGCACTCCGCAGTATCGGTTGCGACTATATACAGGGATTTGTCTGGGGACGTCCTATGTCGGCAGAGGACGCTGAGAAGCTTGTAATCGATATGTTGTCCTGAGGTGAGATAATTGATATAATTCACCTGCCCTAATTAAGTGAAAAAAAGCAGCCTGTAATCATAATAAAAGTGATTACAGGCTGCTTCTATATAATGTTGATAATATATCTAATATTCTTTATCGGTTGCTGATAACAGCTACAGTATGATATTGCTTTTTTGTTGATTCAGTTGGATTTTTCTTCAGCCTATGATTACTGGATAAATATTCTTCCATATAGCATAATTCTTATTATATGATCAAAATATAGAATGTTTCAGAACTGTAATATTCCGTAATATTAAAAAACTGACAACTTTGTTATACTATGATATACTATAATTACAGAAGCAAACAACTTAACAGATAAATCAAAAGGAGTATGGAAATGAAAGCAAGAATAAATCAAATCACACAGGACTTTATAGAAAACAGAGACACTATTAAGAAGGCAATAAAGATGGAAAGCTCATATATCTATCCTGTAGCTGCAAACATATTCTGTGCAGCTGGAGTTAAAGCAGATGCAGACAAGCTCACTGATTGTAAGAAAATAATTAAGAAGAATGCAGGTTTTGCTTCTTACCTTAAGGGGAATATAATGACGATTTTTGCAGCTAAGCTTTGTGTGTCTGATGATCCTGAATCTCAGTTTGATAAGGTGATGGATATGTATGGTATCCTTAAAGAACACTTCAAGAGATCGGAATATCTTGCCTTGCTGGCAACTCTGCTTGCTGAGAAAACAACACCAGAAGAGGCAGACAGGATAGCTGCAAGAGGACGTGCTCTTTACGATCTGATGAAAAAAGAGCATCCTATACTCACTTCAAGTGAAGACAATGTAATGGCAGGCTTTATGGCATTCTCAGAAAAAAGCGACAATCAGCTTATAGATGATGCAGAGAAGTGCTATGATCTCCTCAGGAAAAAATTCTCGGACAAGAATACTGTTCAGACAGTATCTCATATACTCGCTATGACAGATGGTGCTTCAGAGGATAAAGTGAACAGGCTGTTCAAAATGTTTGATATGTTTATTGCATCAGGATGTAAGTTCGGTAAACACTATGAGCTTTCAACACTTGCGGCAATATCCATAATAGAAGCTGACGAAAAGGAACTTGTTGATACCGCTGTTGAGATAGACAGACTTCTTGACGGACAGAAGGGATATGGTGCTTTGAGTCTGGACAAGAAAACAAGACTTATGCATGCAGCAATGCTTACTGCAGATCTTTATGAAGATTCTGATAATGCACTGGCAGCTGTATCCGCTGCTGCGCTTGCTATTATTGCAGCGCAGCAAGCTGCAATGTATGCTGCGTTGACCGCTTCGGCAGCTGCTGCAAACAGCGGAAACTGATCAAAACAAGTGCAAGAACTAGGGAGTTATTATTATGAGAATATGTTTAAGATGTAAAAACAATATGATTGAAAATTTTAAAGTAAGCAGCAATGGTTTAAGAATAACCAATAAAAATCTTGTTTCATCTACTGTTGCCGAATTAAAATGTGCCGTATGCACTGAATGTGGATATTCAGAAATGTATGTTGATGACATAAGTAAGATTAAAATTATCAATAACAAAGAAAAGGAAAGCTAGAGTTACTATAAATATTGTAATAAGATCATATAAACAATAATGGCGTCTCATGTGAGGCGCCATTGTTATTAAAAATATATCATAATACTGACATAATCAATGTTTTTCGATTTGAGCTGTATCTGAAATGCTTTTCTTAAAGTGTATATAAACTGCAAAGCACATTATAATCTGCAATACTGTTGAGCACGGTGTCGCAAGGCCAATCATAAACAGAGAACCGTTACCGATATGCTGCATAATGAAAGCAACTGGTATTCTCACAAGAAATGCACCGCAGATACCTTGTATCATTACGAATTTTGTTTTCTCAATACCGTTGTAAAAACCAATAAAACAGAATAGGAAGCATGTAAACAGACAGTCGATAGAGTATGCTTTCAGATAATCCCAGGCTGCGTTGACTGTATCAGGTTTGTTTGAGAATATTCCTGCAAGCAGGTCTCCATGAAAGAAAGATAAAAAGAACATTACAACGCCGAATATGAGTGAAACGGATATTCCGCTTTTGAGAGCTTTCACAGCACGGATATTATGTCCTGCACCGTAATTTTGTGCTACAAAGGCAGCCATTGTTTGCATAAATGCAATCGGCACGAGCATTATGAAAGTACATACTTTATTGGCAACACCTACTCCGGCTGAAGCTGTTACCCCAAGCTGATTTACAATAGCAAGCATAACAAGGAATGATATCCCTACAAGGAAATCCTGCAATGCTATCGGAGTGCCGATACGAATAATACACATTGCATAACTTTTCTTTATATTCAGATTTGATTTATGCAGTTCAAATGGCAGTGTTGTCTTTCTTATGATAAAAACTGATATTAATACGCTCACAAGCTGAGCAATAACTGTTGCAAGAGCTGCGCCTGTTGCACCCAGGTGAAAGACTGCAACAAACAGTAAATCACCTATGATATTTAATACGCATGCTATACTAACGGCAATCAGCGGTGTTTTAGAATCCCCAAGACCTCTGAATATACTTCCTAGCAGATTATATGCGGTAATAATGATAAATCCTCCACCGCACACTCTGATATAGCTTTTCGTGAGGCTGAAAGCTTCCTCAGGCGCTTTCATAACTGTTGCAAGTATACTGGAGCCGATAACACTTATTAAAGTAAATATTGCACCTGTGACAGCAAAGATGATAAGGCCTGTTCCTATCGTCTGGGCAGCTTCTTCTGGTCGCTTTTGTCCGATACGCTGAGCTACGGCAACCGTAATTCCCATAGAAAAGCTAACAATCAGATTAGTAAGTGTCATAATAATTTGTGAGCCAGTGGATACAGCGGATACATCTGCGTCTGATCCGAACCGCCCAACTACAAGTAGATCGACTGCACCGTACATGGCCTGTAAAAACATAGCAAACAGCACGGGCAGCATAAATTTCAATAGCTTTGGAAGTATAGGTCCCTCAGTAAAATTATTGTTTTTCATTTATATGCCTCCATAAAAAAGCCGGACAAAACAGCAAGCATTTAAGCATGCAGTCTTGTCCAGCGTTACATTTTCAAATGTTTTTCACTCCGAACTTACGATGTAAATTATATCATATCAAATGTTTAAAGTCAAGTTATAGATATTACAAGTTTTACGACAAATGCTTCAGGGAGAATGTTCAATTTCATCATTCCAGCTGTTAAGATTTTCCTGCCTTAGGTGGATAAGTGCAGAAATCCAATGATTTGCATTTTTTATTTGTTTCTGAATTTATGTTATCCATTTACTGGTATACAAAGCTTGTAATTACAGCTTTATTATTACTTTAATGTTACTGTTTACAGCTTTACGGAATTTTTCTCCGTCTGTGGGAGATCCTGCAACTGTTCCGTAGTGGATAGGAATAGCATATTTCGGACGGATAGTGTTTACAAGTTCAGCGGCTTGAGAAGCATCAGTGGTGAATGTTCCACCTGTGGGGACAAGTGCGATTTCGCAATTTACCTTCTGGTTGTCGGGAGTGATGTCAGTATCTCCGGCGATATATATACGTCCGTGTTCGGAACTAACTATGATATATCCTAGCCAGCCATTGGACTTCGGATGGAAAGGTTTTCCGATATTATAAGCAGGTACAGTTTCAAATTTAATTCCGAGAGTTTCAAAACTGTCGCCTGCAGTGACTTGTTTCACCGTCAGATCAAGTTCATTTGGCTTATTCATAGAGCTTGGGCAGACTATGACCGTGTCAGATTTCATTACCTTGCGGATATCATCGGGCGAGTAGTGATCGAAGTGGGAGTGTGTGATGAGTATAATATCTGCATCATGTGGATTACCGCTTATATTGTATGGATCGGAGTAGATTATCTTTCCTTCGTCAATGCGAATGCTACTGTGTTCGTTGATAGTAATATAATCAAGCATAATGATACCTCCCATGTTAGAAATTATCTAAATTATACCATATATTTTCATGAATATCAAGTTAAAACAAGTATTTAACAAAAAATAAGAAATAAGAGCAAAATAGAAATGATAGTATCAAAATCAATATATGTTCAACTTAATAGAAAACAGGGGCGATTAAGCCCCTGTTTAAAATATTATGTTAAGTTTAATCACTATAATTAACTATGATGTTGGCTTTACCATTTTTGAAATGTAGTTCATTAACAGCCAGTATATAAGAAATTACAAGGTTTTATTTAACAGATGTTCCGCCTGTCAATGTGCCGCCAAAAGCAGCAAGCTGAGATTGATCTACCTGCTGGAAATAAGTGGAACCATTAAGAGTTCCGCCTGTGTAGAAAGATGCGCCCGATGTTCCATTGCCGCCTGCCTTGAGCTGACTTACAGCCTTGTCAACAATGAAGGATACTATTACCTTCCCGTCGCTTCCTACAAGTGATAATCTTGTGTTTTCAGATACATTTGCTGAAGCTGTTACGCTTGCCGACATTTCACTGCCGCCCATGCTCATTCCGCCTGATGGACAATTTGATACCCATGTACCGCCGTTTACTTTGATCGAGCTGCCTCCGTCACCACAGTCAAATGGCTCATTACCGTTTGATATGATGTAACCGCCGTTTATCTCAATATTACCGTTGGAATCATAACCATCGTGATCGCCGTTTGTAGCGTTTACTATGGCAAATCCTCCGTTGAACTGCATGAGGTAGTTTCCTGAGTTACCACCGCCGAAGCCGCCTCCTCCGAAACCGCCTCCGCCCTGTCCCCAGGGCATACCAGTATTACCCATTCCTGAACCGTCGCTTCCGCCCGCAGCATTGAAGCCGTCATCAGTTGAGTTTACTATTACCGAACCGCTGTTCTGATATATTTTCTGTGCTTCTATACCTTCATAGCACTTCTCGACGTATATAACTATATCGTCATATCCATTGCCCTTTGTGCCTATTGTAAGGTTATGATCTGAATGTGCACCATCATCGGCTGAAGAAAGCTTCAGTTCACCGCCTGTGAGAACCATATCTCCGCCGCAGTGTATACAATCGTCGGATGAATCAATGGTTATGCTGCCGCCGTTAATCGTTATATTTCCTACGCTCTGCCATGTTGTTCCTGCCTCGTCATAAAGACCTACTGCCTTTATTCCCTTTGCGGATATATCAGTCTTGTTGGAGTTTCCGTCCATCATACCGAAACCGCCTCCACCGAAGCCGCCACCACCAGGTCTTCCTCCCTGGCCGGTCTGATTTCCGCCTTGAGTATTACCGGTGCCTGTATATGAGCTGCCCTGATAAGTCTTTATTGTCAGGTCTCCCCCGTTCATTTCAAAGAACTGCTCAGCTGATATACCATCTGCATAGGAATCGATGTTTACAGTACCTCCATTGATTGTAACAAGTCCCAGTTGCTTGGCTGAGGAAGAAACATCAGTACATGTAGCCTTGATTCCGTCGCCTGCTTTTGCCTTTACTGTAACAGACAGATTTGAATAATCAGTCTCTGTTCCGTCTGATGATTTATTTCCTATAGTTACACTATCTTTTGCTCTGATTCCGTCATCAGCAGCATTGACTGTCAATATGCCGTTATATATTTTGATATCATCCTTGCCTACTATACCGTCTGCAGCATTTCCGTTGACTGTGAGCTTACCTTTTCCCTTGAACTTTATATCGTCCTTGGAATAGATAGCTCCTGTATCGTTGTCTGCGTTGGTATACTCAGTACCGTCTGAGATAGTATTCTCTGTGCCGTTCTTGGCAACTATAACTACTTCATCTGCGATTGATGCTACGTATATTGGAGAAGTCTTTGTATTTGTAAGACTCATTCCATTCAAATCTAGCTCTACTACGCCTTCAGGATAAGTTGTCTTGTCAACATCTATAACGATCTGTCCGCCTGTTATCTCACCTGATACCGTAAATACTCCAGGCTTAGTGATAGTACATACGTTGTTTTCTACTTTAGCTTCTGTAGAAGCGTTAGTTGCCATTCCTGAATTGGAAAGAGTAATGGTTAATCCGTCAGTATCCTGAACAGGCTCAGTATTTGTATCAGATCCTGTGGATACTCCTGAAGGATCAACATTATTGAATACAGTTACCAGACTAAGCTGGAACTGGGTCTGCTTTCCGTCAGTATGAGTTACTGCAGCTCCTGTTGAAAGGTTCTTGAAACCGCAGGATTTAGCTCCGTTTATGGAAGCATCACTGTAAAGTATATACTTATACTTCTTGGTATACTTGGCTTCAACGCTGCCTGATACTATAGCATTGTCTTTCTTCCATGTGCCATCCTTTTCATTTGTTGTATCATCAATACAGTTAAGGAGGGCTGTTGTCTGTGTTGTACCGGCAAGGAGTTTCTCATCAACCTGATTATCTGTAGCTGTTGCTATAACAGTACCACCTGTTATATTAACTCCTGTTACAGCTGTGAGACCGCGATCGCCGCCTGCAATGACGTAACCACCGCTTATATCGATAGTCGTCTCAGCCTGTACAGCATCTTTGCCTGCCTTTATCCTTGTTATACCGCCTGTGAAGGAAACTGCGTCCTTACTTGACTTTATTCCGTCTCCCTCTGCGTCTATATCGAGTTCTCCATCCTTTATGGTAATTGACTTCTTAGCCTTGATGCCGTCAGTACTGTTCTCGGAATTCAATGTTGAGATACTGATCTTTCCGCCGTTTATCTTGATGTCATTGTTGCATGACACAGCATCCTGAGTGTTGGTTGTGATACTGAGAACTCCATCTCCTTTTTCTCCGCCCTTGATAGTCAGATCGTCCTTGGCTTCAATAACCGCCGATTTAGCATAGTCTCCTTCATATGCAGTATCGCCGTCAGAAATAGTATTCTCTGTACCGTCAACAATATTGATAGATGTATTCTCCGCGTTTGTGATAAGTATTGCAGGAGCGCTCTTACCTGTGATACTTGCTCCGTTAAGGAATATCTTTACAGTTTCAGCATCAGCAGTCGTGTCAGCTATATTTACGTTGATCTGACCATCGTCAAGGGTACCATCCACATAATACTCACCAGAATGAGTGATAGTAACAGTTGTTCCGCTTACTGTTGCATTTTCACCTTCAACTACAATAGATGTATTATTGAGGTGGATCTTTACTGAATCAGCAACAGTTTTTTCCTCAGCCTTGCCGCTGCTTAATTCGCCCTTACCAAGAAGGTACATCTGGATAGCAAGTGCGTCGTTGTTAGAAACGCCATCATTAGCTCCATTGCAGTCTGCATTTATCCAGCCCTGCTCTGTGATTGCGTTCTTGTCAGTTCCTCCCCTGCCATATTTATTAGGATTGGAAAGAGCCTGCATGATCATTACTGCATCAGACATATCAACGCTGCCGTCACAGTTTGCGTCGCCAACTATTGTTGAGACTGTAGTCTCTGCTGCATAGCTGAAAAATGGAATTGCTGCAGCAGTAACGCATGCAGCTGAAAGGCCTGCAAAAATCTTCTTTAACCCGTTTTTTTTCATGATAATCATTTCTCCTTATACTTTTATATCGTTCAATCAAAAGCCAATTAATTAGCCATGATCATATTATATCCACAGAATTATTCCATGAAATTCAGTTTCCCATTGAACCCCAAGAATGATGATTATGATTCTCTCGAGAATAATCTCTTTTTCTTTTGTCAATGTCAATTTGAGAAATATCATCTTTTGAATGCTCAATTTCCTTATTGCTAATAAAAGTTCCATCTCCACTTACATAAAAATACATATACTGATTAGCTATCATACATGTATTGTGAAGAGGATCATCTGTATATTCTACTTTGAAAGCAAATTTTATACATCCTGAACTTCCAACTTCGTAATTCGAAAAATCTAGTTCTGTTGTTTCGTGGTGATAAGAATCATAATCATCAATCTTTCCTTTGATGTCAAATCCTTCCACTTCTCCTCTTGAGTATTCTTTTCTATATCTTTTATGTTCTCCGTTAACAATAAAATGATTATCATCTATATTTTTATAATCTGAAGGATCACACCTATATACTTCGAATTCATAATCTCCTGCATTTTCATAATCTAATGAATCGAGTCTAGCATCTGCCATAGCAACATCAACTCTAAGCTTTTCACCTGCAGCACAGAATGATTTACATTTCATTGCTATATTTTGATTTATTAATGAATCAGGATTAATACTATTGTTTTCGTTATATCCCCAAAACACTTCAGAAACATACTCAGGGAAAGGCTCAACAGTTGTTGAACTTGTGTCGGCTTCATGATTACTGTCGACTTGTAATGATGTAATCACGATTTGTGTATTATGTGAAACAGTATATGTTTGGCCACTCTCTGTTTCTATAACAGTATTAAAAACCGTAGTTGTAGATTTTTGAATCTTATCGTCCACTGTTGTATAGAATGTATTCTGATTTTTATCAGTACTATTTACAGTTGCAATAATCGAATTATTAATTTGAGTAGTAACATTTATATTCGTTGATGTTATCAATGAAGCACCTTCATTTATTATACTGTCTTTAGAAATATCCTTAGAAACTGGAAATACCTTACACACCAAAACACAGACAATTACAGCAGCGAATCCACATGAACTTTTGAGCGTTATTCGCCTAATGCATTTATTCCTTTTTTCTCTTTCAGCTAATATTTTATCTCCACGCTTCATAATATATTCAGCATGTTTTTCAAATCTGTCCATCTTTTCCCCTCATCTCCATTTCTTTCTTCAAAGCATTCTTGGCGCGATATAACAACTGAGTAATCTGCCGTTGAGATTTGCTCATTACCTTTGCTGCCTCATTATTTGAAAAATCCTCAAAATAAATAAGGAACAATACCTGAGCATATTCATCATTTAATGCTTTAATGCACTGGTGGATAATAATATTACGCTCACCTTTTATATACTCTGATTCAAGATCAATACTATCTGAAAAATATGAGAAATCTTCTAAATGAGAATACTTATGTCGCTTTAACTTCTTAAGATAATTCAAGGCCGTGTTTCTTCCTATGGCATATAGCCATGTCTTGAAAGAGTATTCACTTTTATACATCGGCTTTTTTAAATATAATTTAAGTAATGTATCATCTGCAGCTTCTTCAGCAATTTGAATATCTTTAATAATTGAATTAAGAAATAATATTAATCCATCATTATACTCTTTTACTATGTCAACAAATCTATCATTATCACCATTTAGGAAACGGAGGTAGCTACTTGCACCGTTATCCATATATGACTCCTTTTCTACGAAAAGTTTATTTCTACTAAATTATACAACTCTAAACTACTGAATGTCTCAGTAAAAATATATATTTTTTTATTTTAACATAAATTCGATAATAATTTATAAATACAAGCTGCTTTTAACTTGTCAAGTAAATTTAAATAGAATTTGTATTCACCTCCTCATATATAATATATAGTTGTTCTTAATTCTCATTATACTCAATTATATTATAATATAAAATACCATGTTTCTTAATTATGTTATTATATTGACATTATAGTTATTTATGATATAATAATAAATATATATATTAAACTTAAAGGAGTCAAAATATGAACAAAATAATGATAGCAGGTGGCGGCGTCCTTGGAAGTCAAATTGCATTTCAGTGTGCGTATGTTGGAATTGAAACAACGCTCTGGCTACGTTCGGAAGAATCAGTTCAAAGAACTAAAAAGAAGCTAGAAGCATTAAAAGAAAACTACATTAGGACAATTGAAGCCTGTAAAAGCGGAAAAACAAACTATCTTGGCGCATTGGATGCTGTAGGTTCAAAATTCAATGAAGCTGATTTCGACTTATACCATAAAAAAGTTGAAAACATTATGGATAATATCAAATTTGAAACAGAACTTCAGAAAGCGGTATCTAATCAAAACTTTATCATTGAATCAATCTCGGAAAATATTGATATAAAAAAAGAATTCTATTCTAATCTCAATAAATATGCCGATAGAAATGCTATAATAGCTACGAATACATCAAGCTTTCTCCCAAGCGATTTCAAAGATCTTATTGATAATTCCGAACGTTTCATCGCAGTTCACTTTGCCAATAATATATGGATTGCAAACATTGTCGAAATCATGGGTCATAAAATTACTTCAGAAGAAACTGTACAGAAAGCAATAGAATTTGCATGTAAGATAAATATGATTCCCTCTGTTATTAATAAAGAACAGAAAGGTTATATTCTAAATTCTCTGCTTATACCTTTTCTGCTTTCAGCTCTTAAACTCTGGGCAGGTGATGTAGCCTCTTACAGTGATATTGATAAAACATGGAAGTTATCAACGGGGTCAAAACATGGTGCATTTGAAATGATGGATACAATCGGCATAAACACCGTGTATGCAGTTGTTATGACTCTCCCATCTGCAATTCAGAAAGGCACAATTGAAAATCTAATTGCTAATAAGCTCCATGAAATGATCGAATCAGGAAGCAATTTCTATTGCTAAAAATAGCAAAACCACTTTTGTATCCGTTTAATTGATAAATATATAAATTATAATCATTATAGAAAAAATCCAGCTCATCTAGAAGCTGGATTTTTTCTGTATAATGAGTTGTTATGATATTGTCGGATCAAGGTTTAAAATAATATGAAGAAGGAACTCTTGAATGAAGAAAGCATCATTAGTTGTTAAACCTTTACTTGCAACATCAACATCTCCATTTAATAATCCCTGTTCAGTTATACAATTATCATCCGTACCGCCAAGACCATATTTATTAGGATTAGCTAAGCTTTGCATAATGAGAACTGCATCAGACATATCAACATCACCGTCGCAATTAGCATCTCCCCATAATGTTACAACAGAAAGTACAATAGAAGTATTGCTTTCTGTATTCGTAGTCGTCTCACTAGTCGATATTACAATTGTTGTAGAATTTGACGATGTTGTACTCGTTTCAGAAGAGGTAGAGGTTGAAGTAGAAGTTTCAGACGTCGAAGAAGTCGTTCCAGTTGTTGTTGTAGTTGTAATAGTAGAAGTCTCAAACCCATATATTTCATTAAATAACTTCTTTAATTCTTGATCTTCAAGCTTACAGGTTTCACGATTATAATGTCCGCCAGGTGTGGACCACAAAATCGGACAAAGTTGACGTTCATAAGCAGCCTTGCATACAGAACTCAGGAAAAGTCTTACAGAATCTGCTTCTTTTCCTGTAATTGGACAGCCGTATTCACCAATAATAACAGGTATTCCCTTATCAATATATCCCTTTTTCATCATTTCCATGTTATCATTGAGTTCCTTAAAGTCAGAAACTGTACCCCAAGTTGAGCTTGCCTTACCCCAATCCGCATCTTCTTCAAGAATTGCAAATCCTGGAGGAGAATAATAATGAACTGAAACGGCCATACGATTTGCAGGATCATCAGGCATTTTAAATAACGGATCACAAGTACGATCAAATCCTGTATTGTAACCTGATATAAGCAAATGGCGCATTGGATTGTTTCCTCCAGAACTACGTATCGTATCAACAAATTTTTGATTTATCTCGTTAACAAGACTATATGAAACGTCTTTTCCTTCGGTACTTCCCCACGGATTCCAAACGCTCTCCCAACCAAGTTCTTCATTCTGTGATTCAAACATAAGATAATCGCCATAATCTTTGAAGCTTTTAGCAATCTGATTCCACATTATTTCAAAGCGTTTCATACATTCAGCTTTGTTATCGGGGAATGTGTTCACCCAGCCATTATCCCAATGAATGTTAATTATACAATACATATTTGCATCTATTACCCAGTCAACAATCTCGTGAACTCTTGCATCAAGTTCCTCATTAATCTTGTAATTATCCCCCATAAGATTCGACCATGCTACGGGAACTCTAACTACTCCAAATCCTTCATCAGCCATTCCTTGTATCATTTCTTTCGTTATAACGGGACTTCCCCACGCTGTTTCGTAATCCTTAACAGTAAGTATTCCGTCCCCCCACTGAGCATCAACATCTGCTATCCAGTCTCCACACGCCTCCATGGTATTGCCTAGATTGATACCTATGCCCATTTCACGCACTAATTCCATAGTAGTGATATCACGCATGGTATCGATTTTATCTGTAGAAGCATCTGCATAAAACCATGAAACACGATTTAATAGCAAAACGGCAGATGTCATAATAAATAAGCTTTTTGAGAATTTCATAGTAACCTCCTGTGTTAATTATCGTCTTTTGACAGTTTCAATTATAAGGCGAATAATTGGATATTTCAACCTATGAAATCTTTATTAGGTGTACAAAATCTACTTAACCAATAAATTTATTAATTTCAACACGATATTGCTTAGGACTAAGACCTGTTGTTGAAGTAAACTGCTTTATAAAATATTTGCTATCTGTATATCCACATTTATCTGCAATATCTGCAACAGATAAATCTCTGTCTAACAGCAGATACATTGCAAATCTTATTCGTGAACTTATCTGATCTTGATTAAATGTTGTGCCGAAAAACTGCTTATACATTCGATTAAAATAATTATTGTTCAGGTTAAGTGAACTACTGATTTCATCAAGACTATATTTATGTAGCGGATATAAAGTTACCTCCTTTCTGATGTCTTCAAATTCTTTATAATGAGGTGATTTAATTTTTTCTTTCATTATCTCTTGTTCGTTATTAAAATACATATTGATATCATCAGTTATTCTTTTAAAATTAACATTATTTGCTCGAAAAACCATTAAACAGAAAGTTAGATTCTCTATATTTATGTTTTGCGAATGATGTTTAGAAAATAGTATTTCAGAATATAGAGCTTCAACAATCAGTGCTGCATTTAAAGAAAGATTGGAATATACCAGTATAAAATCCCTTTCGGATATGCGTCCTGCAATACCATTATTTCCGCAAAATAACCTTATTATTCTAGAAATCGCAACAAGATTACTTACTATTTCTTTTGAAACTGCTTCTGATGTAAAAACACTATTGTTACACTCAAATCTGAGAGCTATGGCAGTTATTTCAGCAGGCTTATCTGTGTTTTTTATTAGCTGAATAGCAGTGCGCATTCCCTCTTTGTTAAACAACCCTGTTAAACCATCATATGCTGAAGAAAGTGTACTGCATTGTATGAGATAATTTATATCTGTTTTTAAACGTAAAAATTCAAGACTGTTTGAGACTGACTTCAACCAGTGACGATATGTGTTGTCATACGTGTCAGGGATGTCATACATAACAATGCTATATCCAAGCAAACGTGTTTTAAAAAATATCGGATTCACATATAAAACAGCCATTTCCTTGAAATAGTCAGATAGGCTATGAAGCTCAGATTCTTTTATCACAATATCATCACGACGTGCATATTTGTTTATATTACGACATATGAGTATATCACTGTGCTCTTCATTCTCTTTAAACCAGTTTTCGTACAAACATAAAACGATATCCTTTGCATTTCTAATAATATAAAGCTCATCCCCCATCACCGAAATGAATTCATCATAATTTTTACATTCCGTAAGGTATGACTCCATATCTGATTTTAAGTTCCATAAAGCAAATTGATTTTTAGTACGAAAGTAACTAAGTTCTTCCTGCAATCTATTATCATTAAAACAAGAATATGGACAGGTCTGACCTACAATAAACGATCCAGAAGGCGGCGTGAATTTAAACTCTTTCACTTTATTCAATCTTGTTAACATCATGTCCACTGCCGCTACACCAAGAGCTTCTCTATTCCTTTTAAAGGTTGTTAGCAGAGGTTTATGAAGACTTCGCTCTGGAATATACTCATATCCGACAAGCGCCATATGTTGCGTTATGTCAATTCCTTTGTCCGCAAATTTATCAAGCACTCCAAAAGCCATATAATCATTAGCACATATAAGAGCCTGTGGATATTTAATATCTCCTGAAATATACTTTTCAGCGAGATGTTCGCCTGAATTATACCAAAAGTCCCCTTCATAAACTACGCTATCATCATATGAAATATTATGCTTACTAAGCGAACTTCTGTAACCATCAATACGATTCTGAGATGCTTCAAGTGAAAACGGGCCACTCAAAAAGGAAATTTGAGTAAACCCATTTTTTTCTATCAGTTCATCAACAATAAATTCTATATCATTTTTATCACTTGTACTTATACAAGGGAAAAGCTCGGGTTCGAATTCTGGAAGAGACGTTCCTACCATTATGATCGGTTTATCAATTCGCTTAATGAGCATATCATGAATTTTTTTCCTTATTACAGGATTTACAAATGATTCAGAAAGCATTATAAATCCATCCACTATAATATCAGAAATAAGCTCATACACCTTGTTATCAGCACAAATTGACCTTTCTTGTTCTAAATGATTATATAGGTTAGATATTACGATTATACTTACATTTTTCAAACGAGCTTCTTGTACTATTCCATTTAGAATCTGGCGTTGTTCGATATTGTTGACCTCTGCGCCTATCACACAAATATGCAAATTATTTTGTGACATAAGGCAACCTCCTTATAAGATATGCTTACTAAAATCAATTATATATCATATTTTACATTCTTTAATACACTTTCCTAATATTATGAAGGAAATTGTATTACACCAAAACAAATATAAAAAAGTTGATTTAATATATGTTGACTTGAACAACGCTAATTCAGAAGAAATGATAACTAATAAAATACATTATTAATAACCTTCTTTATCAAATGTATCAATTACATAATATTACTAATCGAGTAGGAGGCGGCAAATAAGCCGCCGACCTCTCACACCACCGTGTGTACCGTTCGGTGCACGGCGGTTCAATCAACTTAACAAGTAACACACCGTTCGGTGTAGTAATCTAACATTGAGAC
>JAEEGJ010011327.1_pt1 | contig 22693 bp, 22 predicted proteins | sample 8958761 | NCBI WGS metagenome assembly JAEEGJ01 (sample SAMN16246546, study PRJNA631951) | gut metagenome | biome: gut microbiome; feature: rumen; material: RS-attached | host: Bos | place: Iran: Karaj | collected 2018-10 | reverse complement strand
CGAATACAGACTAGTTGGTGATAACCTGCTCTGTCTCCTTGTCGAATACGTGAACCTTCTCAACGTCGAATGCAAGCTTAACCTTATCGCCGGGACGAGCTGTTGTACGAGGATTAACTCTTGCAGTGATAGGGAACTCCTCAAGATCGAAGTACAGATAAACTTCTGCACCAAGAAGCTCATAAACCTTAACTGTAGACTCGAATGTACACTTAGCTGTCTCAATGAACATCTCAGAATCATATACATCCTCAGGACGGATACCGAATGTAACGGTCTTGCCATCATAGCCGCCCTCGATAAGCTTCTTAGCCTTAGCGGGAGGAAGAGGAAGTGTCTGACCTGCGAAATGAAGGTTAACATTCTCACCGGAAACCTCAACCTTAGCATCAAGGAAGTTCATCTGAGGTGATCCCATGAATCCTGCAACGAAGAGGTTCTGGGGCTTGTCATAAAGGTTCTGAGGTGTATCAACCTGCTGGATGACACCATCCTTCATAACAACGATTCTGGTACCGAGTGTCATAGCCTCTGTCTGGTCATGTGTAACGTAGATGATAGTAGCATCAAGTCTCTGGTGAAGCTTAGCGATCTCAATTCTCATCTGTACACGAAGCTTGGCATCAAGGTTAGATAAAGGCTCATCCATGAGGAATACCTTAGGATTACGCACGATTGCACGACCCATGGCAACTCTCTGTCTCTGTCCACCGGAAAGAGCCTTAGGCTTACGATCAAGTAATGCTGAAAGATCAAGAATACGAGCTGCTTCCTTAACCTGCTTATCTATCTCATCCTTAGGAACCTTACGAAGCTTAAGTCCGAAAGCCATGTTATCATATACTGTCATATGAGGATACAGAGCGTAGTTCTGGAATACCATCGCGATATCTCTGTCCTTAGGCTCAACATCGTTGACCACTCTGTCACCGATCTTCAACTCACCTGATGTAATATCCTCAAGTCCTGCGATCATACGAAGTGTAGTAGACTTACCACAACCTGAAGGACCAACGAAGATAACGAACTCCTTATCAGCGATCTCAAGGTTGAAATCCTTAACAGCCTCGAAACCGTTGGGATACTTCTTGCAAATGTTCTTAAGCGATAAACTTGCCATTTTAAAAAACCCTCCTGAAAATTCTTCTGTAAATACGGATAAAATCCGCCGCTAATATAGAGTATATAGTCCCGACCGTAAAACTAAAATAGGCAACCTGCTAAAAATCCTTTCGGTTTTTTGGCAGATTGCCCAATTGTTCATTATTGATACTTATTATTTATCTTTGAGGCTTTCTCTGTAGTCAGCTATAGGCTCAACCGCATCACTGACTCTTACACTCTCCATGGCTGCAAGGTCCTTACTGTAGAATACCAGCTGATTCTTACCTCTTCTCTTGGCCTCATATAAAGCCGCATCGGCTGCCTTATACGCTTCCTGGAAGCTTGTCGCATCTCTGGGGACAACCACTCCGCCGATTGAAGCCGTAGCGGAATACTTCACGTAATCGCCCGCTCTGAAATCGTGGAAGAACTTGGTGATACGCTCACCCTCTCTGTGTAACTGATCGTCACTCTTAATACCCTTAAGGAAAAGAACAAACTCGTCTCCTCCGAGTCTTCCTATGATATCAGTTACTCTGAACTCGTTACGCAACTGATGTCCAAGACTTCTTAATACCTCATCACCGAAAGCATGTCCCATCGTATCGTTAATCTTCTTAAAGTTATCGATATCGAATAAGAACATCAGGCACTGTACTCCGGGATTCTCCGTAATCCACTCCTGTATCTTACGCTCGGTTGCTATCTTATTGTTAAGTTCCGTCAACAGATCCGTATCCGCCTTATCCGCAAGATCCTTACTCTGCTCACCGTATCTGATCTTATTAATGATTGCATTGGCTACAAGGAATAAGAGGAATACTCCGATTGCTATCGCAAGATTGATAATCATCTTACGTGCATTCCTCATCTCTATTGCCACAACATTGTCCACATACTTCTGATTGATGACTGTCATAAGCTGCCAGCCGTCTACTGAAATAGGTGCTATAACTATGGCTTTACTCTCAGTACCCTTGGCTGCGGAGAACATCATCTTGTTCTGCTTCTCCGCTCTAAGCTTGATCTGTGCAACCGTAAGACCGCTCATTGTAGATCCGGAAAGATTGTTATAGAGATTGTCTCCGCTTGTAAATGTACTTGCCGAACCGGTAGAATAAATAATCTCACCGTCTGCGGTAACAATCGCATATCCCAAAGTTCCGCCGTAATTATTCTCCGGAACAACCTTCATAAGAACCGAAGGATCTTCAAAAAGATAAACCATTCCGGTTGTCTGTCCTTCGCTCTTAATCGGTACGGAACAAACAAAGGCATCTTTATCGTTGATACCGTTATCGGAAACATACATATTGCCGGTCGTTCTGCCGGAATTGTAGTACTTGGCCTCCGACAAATCCACTTTCTCACCGTTGCTTAAGTATCCTCTGCCTTCCACATCGGTAATGGCCGCCATATATACACCGTTAGCCGATTCAACCATCTTGGCTGCATAATCAGCCCACGATGAATCTGTCGCCGTATTGCCCGCGCTTATCACGGCAGATGCTCCCTTGCCGGCACCTTCCAGACTCTTAAGTTCGCTTCTTAGCAAAGTGGCATACGTCTCTATCTCGGTAGTAAGCTGCTTTCTGATCGTCTCTTCAGCACTGTTCTTGCTGTTGATAGTGAAGTTACTTATGAGAAAAACTATGACAACGACCAATGCAGCTACCGGTACACCCCACTGTACCAGAAGCCCTTTATTCTGACTCTGATTCTGCCTCTTTTTCTTCTTGCTTCCCATCGTTCTCCCTTATTGTCTCAGGAATCGGATCCAACTTGTCGAAAATTCTCTTCCATGCCAAACTGCATATATACGCAGGCCCCGATATACCTATGAGTATATATACAGGCAATAGTCTGACACCAAATTCTGTAAACGATAAACCTATCGTAACCGCCACAACCGCCAAAAACAGCAGCGTGTACGGAAAATTGCTTATCACCAGTATAAATGCATTTTTGATCGTATTCTTGATAGAGTTGTCAAAATGCGACAACAGCGGATAAACATAAAGCATAACCGCGATAGCAAAAAGCCCCATTATTATCATCACGATCAAAAGCGGCTGCGGTAACTGTTCAATACCGCCTCTGATGATAATGACCGCATCCGTGGCCATTAATGTAAGAACTATTATGTTGATAAGCCATATGCAGGTTGCCTGTCTGAAGTTCAGCTTAAAGGATTTAAAAAAATCCTTCGTGACATATGACTCTTCATTCTTAACCAGCTTGACCGTCACATAGTACATTGCCGTCCATGCCGCCCCGATGGTAAACACCGGGAGTGAACAGATAATAACAAGTATGTTGATGATGATCAAATCTGCCAGCTTGCTCAAAAACGAGAAAACCGGACTGTCAGGATTAAACAAATGCATGAAAAATGCAACCTTGAATTATATTATAGTACTTTAGTCCTATTCTTGCAACAATATTGTTTAAAGTCTGAATATTTCGTATAAAAATCCATATTCGTGGATATTATATCATATTCTCTTGCTATTCCCAACAGAAAATGCAAATTTTATTACAATACCTTTTCCATGGGAATAAAGAGAATTCCGTCTTTGCGTGCCGCTTCTCCGCATTTTACAAAACCGTACTTATAATAGAACTTCTCGGCATAAGGTGCGGCATTTACCGTTATCTTGCTGAAAGAAGTGTCGGATTTTAAATATTCGACAACGGTATCCAAAAGCCGTCTCCCTATTCCTTTATAATGATACTCTCCGTCTACGAAGAGTAAAGAAATGTGATTACCGCTGCGTAATCCTATGATTCCTATAAGTTTTTCGTTAAGAACCGCTACATAAACTTTGTAATGTCCGGATTCAAAGGCCTTTTTTAACACACTGTCCGTCACAAACGCCGCAAACGCTTCCGTTCCTTCTCTTCCGTAATCCTTGGCCTCAAACTTCAAAAAGACTCTGAAAGCCAATTCCATGGATTCATCCCATTCTTCCGCCTTTGCCGGACGTATGACTATTTCTTCCATAAGGATGTTATCTCTCCGAAAAACTCTGATATCTTTTCCAAAAGGTCGGCGCAATAATCTTTAAATGTCTTTTTGACACTCTCCTTCACCGCTTCTTTTGCACTTTCAACTATCTGCTTCTCCACTGCATCGATAGCATCCGAAGCAGACTCATATACCTTGTCCGATATGGCTTTGTCATATACGTCATCAACTACATCGGCAAGCTTTTCCCCATCTACACCCAGACTGTTGACTTTATCCATAAAATCAACGGCTTTTTTCTCATCTTCCGCCGATATGTCCACATCGTACTTATCTTCGACTTCTTTTATTGCCTCTCTGACTTCGTCTTCGGTCTGAAGGCTTCCGTCTCTTAATCTGTCTTTGAATTCTTCGATAAGAGGTCCATACTCTTTAATGTCATATTGATCTTCCTGTGCACAGACTCCCATACAGGGACAAACAACTGCAAGTGACAATATCATGCACAGTTTTATCAGTCTCTTCTTATTCATATCAGCCAATATGTCCTTTTATCCAGTCATACACATCCTGCATGACCGTATCTCTGTCAAGCTCGTTAAGAATCTCGTGTCTGTCTTCCTTATAACACTTCTCGCTTACATCAGTGATTCCAAGCGCTTTGTACTGCTCATACACTCCGTAAACGGCCTTACCGTAATCTCCGCAGGGATCTTCGCCGCCGTATACGAAGAATACGGGAAGATTCAAAGGAATCTTGGACAGGAGCTTTTCATCATGAAGTCTTGCCAAGAGTTCTTTAAGCGTTAAAAAGCCGTTGATTGTGAAAAGAAAACCGCAATCCGGGTTAACCATATATTCGTCAACGATCTTCTCATCTTTTGTAAGCCAGTCAAACGGAGTTCTCGGATTCTCAATTCTCTTATTATATGAACCGAACGCTATCATATTCATAAAAGAACTGGGATGCTTGCTTCCCTGTAAAAGCCTTAACACTCCACATAAAAATCCCATTGCTCCGATAAGAGCCTTGGGCATCATAAGCGTACCGGACAAAATGACTCCATCAATTCCGGTTCCGTATCTTGTAATATAATTCCTCGCAATAAGCGACCCCATACTGTGACCGAACACAAAAACAGGAAGTCCGGGATACTCGGACTGAATCATCTTCTTTAATCTGTGAACGTCCCTGACAACAACGGTTGCAGGATCTCTTTTGCAGAAATAGCCCTTGGGGCCCTGACTTTCAGACAAGCCATGCCCCAAGTGTTCATTACCCGCAACTACAAAGCCCTTTTCGCACATATACTCTGCAAAAGGCTCATATCTGTCAAGCGTCTCAGCCATGCCGTGTACCAATACCAGGATACCAACAGGCTCAGTATCGGGAATCCACTTTATGGCATGAATCTTGCTCTCGTTATCTCTTGAATCAAAATAAAAATCGGATCTGTTCATATCATCACCTTTATACAATCAGCACACAGGTGCTCCGGCAGGCATATCCTTCTCCGGAGATAATAAAACCACATTGCCCTTATCATCTTCGGCACACAAAAGCATACCTTCGGATACCATTCCGGCAAGTGTCGCGGGCTTAAGATTTGAAAGAACAAGTACCTTCTTGCCAACCATCTCCTCTGCACTGTAATACTGCTTTATGCCTGAAAGTATCTGCTTAACCTCCGAACCGATCTGAACCTGTGAGCATAACAGCTTCTTGGACTTCGGAACCTCTTCACACTTTATTATCTTGCCTATTCTAAGCTGAAGCTTGTCAAAATCTTCATATGCTATCTCAGGCTTAAGTTCCGTATCCATAATATCCGCTGCAGATTCTTCCGAACTTCCTGCACCGGCAGCGTCAAGTCCGTTCTCTCTCGCATATTCGGCTCTCTGTGCTTCCTGAATGGCTGCAACCTTCTCCATAATCTCATTAAGATCAAGCCTTCCGAAAAGTATCTCGGGCTTTTCGGTAACTTTGTTGCCTGAAGGATAGGTTCCGACTGCATTAAGACTGTCATAGTTCCTTACTCCGGTATTAAGCTGAGCAAGTATCTTATCTGCAGTATCCGGCATGAACGGAAGCAACAGACTTGCTCCGGTCACTATTGAATCCGTCAGATTGTACATTACCTCTGAAAGCCTGTCCTTCTTGGCCTCATCCTTTGCAAGTACCCAGGGTTCCGTCTCATCTATATATTTGTTACATCTTCTGAAAAGAGTAAATACATCGCTTATGGCATCCGCTACCTTGAGTTCTTCCATATGAGCTGCCACTTTATCCCTCGTTCCGCTTACCACGGACTTAAGATCATCATCTACAGCTTCACTTACTCCGGTTGAAGTAACAACGCCGTCAAAATACTTGTTGGACATTGAGATAGTTCTGTTCACAAGATTGCCCAATATATTGGCAAGCTCCGAATTGAATCTCTCAACCACAAGTTCCCATGTAATGGTACCGTCATTGTCATAAGGCATCTCATGAAGCACAAAATACCTTACCGCATCAACTCCGAAAAGATCTGTCAGGTCATCGGCATAAATAACATTGCCCCTTGACTTGCTCATCTTCTCTCCTCCCTGTAAAAGCCAGGGATGTCCGAATACTTTCTTCGGTAATGGCTCACCAAGTGCCATAAGGAATATAGGCCAGTATATAGTATGGAATCTGATTATATCCTTACCGATAAGATGCAGGTCTGCGGGCCAAAGCTTCTTATACTGATCGCTGCTGCCTCCGTCCGCATCGTAACCTATACCCGTAATATAGTTTGACAAAGCATCAAGCCAAACATAGACTACATGCTTGTCATCAAAATCAACCGGTATGCCCCACTTAAATGAAGTTCTGGATACACAAAGATCCTGCAATCCCGGCAAAAGGAAATTGTTCATCATCTCATTCTTACGGGAAACGGGCTGTATAAACTCCGGATGGGAATTGATATGCTCTATCAGCCTGTCGGCATACTTACTCATCTTAAAGAAATATGCCTCTTCCTTAGCAGGACGCACTTCTCTTCCGCAATCGGGACACTTGCCGTCTACAAGCTGTGATTCCGTCCAGAATGACTCACAGGGAGTACAGTACATTCCCTCGTAAGCACCTTTATATATATCGCCCTGATCATAGAGCTTTTTGAAGATCTTCTGAACCTGTCTTTCATGATCGGCGTCCGTCGTTCTGATAAACTTATCATAAGAGACGTTAAGGCTGTCGCATATTCCTTTTATAATACCGGCAACATTGTCTACAAAAGCCTTGGGTGTAACACCTGCCTGGGCCGCTTTCTCTTCTATCTTCTGTCCGTGCTCATCTGTTCCCGTCTGAAAAAAGACATCATATCCCTGCAGTCTTTTATATCTTGCAATGGCATCCGCCATCACTATCTCATAGGAATTACCGATATGCGGCTTGCCCGATGTATATGCAATTGCTGTTGTTAAATAATACTTATCTGCCATGTATGATCACCTCCCGAGTATCTGCATGAATGCTCTCGCATTCGAGGTAATATCACCTTTAAAGATGGCACTTCCGGCTACTATCACATTGGCTCCCGCCGTGATGATCTCCTCTAAGTTAGATAATCTTACTCCGCCATCCACTTCTATATCTTTCTCTGCCCCTGCTTCATTAAGCATCTTCCTGACCTGTCTTATCCGCTCGGTGGATTCGGGAATGTATTCCTGTCCTCCGCTTCCGGGTTCAACGCTCATAAGCAGTATCATATCGAAATCATCAATATACGGTCTTATGCTCTCAACCGGTGTCCCGGGATTAATTGAAAGACCGGCTCTGCATCCTGCTGCCCTGATTGAAGCCAATGCTTTGCGTACGTCTTCACAGGCCTCAAGATGAACCGTGATACCGTTACTTCCAAGTCTTGCGAATTCTTCCGTATATCTGATCGGATCCTTTATCATAAGATGTGTATCGAAAAACATATCCGTGCATTTACGTATGCTTTCCTGAACACACATGCCGAAACTGATTGCAGGAACGAACATCCCGTCCATTACATCTATGTGAAGCCACTTGGCTCCTCCGGCTTCAGCCGCTTTAATATCCTGTTCAAGATGGCAGAAATCCGCTGCCAGTATCGAAGGTGATAAAATGTTTAACAAGATAATTTCCTCTCCAGCTTGGTAACACCCATTGATAAAAGTGATACCAAAATAAGATAAATAAGTGCTGCCGCAAGCAGCGGCATAAGAGGCTCATACGTCTGCGATCTTATAACATTGGCACCGTGTGTTATATCGGTAAGCGCAATGTATCCGCAGATAGATGTCTCCTTAAGTAATGTAATAAACTCATTGGCCAATGCCGGCAATATGTTGCGGAATGCCTGAGGAATAATTATGTGCGTCATAGTCTGGATATATGAAAGTCCGAGACTTCTTCCCGCTTCAAGCTGTCCTCCGTCAACAGACATTATGCCCGATCTTACTATCTCAGCCACATAAGCTCCGGAATTGATACCGAATGCAAGTATCGCCACAAACCTCTTACTGATATCGGGGCTTGTAAATACGATGTAATACATTATAAGGAGCTGTATCATGGTCGGTGTTCCGCGGATCACAGTCAGATAGAACCTGCACACGGCATCGGCACATGTCATCACCGGCCCTTTATTGGGTCCTGTCCTGTCAGCGGTCGAGCGAATCACCGCAACCAAAAAGCCTAAAGCTACACCAAGTACAGCCGCACATATTGTAACTATAAATGTGGTACTGAGGCCTTCGGTAATATATCTCCAACGGCTTTCCGCTATGAAATTGGTGTAAAACTTCAGCTTAAAATCTTCCATAATACTTTCTGATATTGCTTATTACTTACGAACAATAATTACCTGTGTTGCTGTTGTATAGGGCTCAGAGAAATCAACACTCAAGAGTCTGTCCTCTGTGATTGTCATTCCTGCAACACCCATATCTGCCTTACCGCTTGTTACGGCATTGATGATTGCATCAAACTCCATATCCTCAATCTTGAGCTCATATCCGAGCTTGTCGCAAAGAGCCTGAGCCATCTCGGCATCGATACCTACTATCTCCTGGTTAGAATAGAACTCATAAGGCTCAAATGCCGCATTGGTAGCCATTGTAAGAGTTCCGTTGCTTCTGTCCACTCCGTCGGGAGAAACGTAAGGGCATGTTCCCTTTGTATCATCACCGATGTAATTGCTTATGATCTGATCAATCACACCCTCGCTCTTAAGCTCTGTAAGTGCTTTGTTGATTGAATCGGTAAGCTGCTTGTTGTCCTTTGACAAACAGATTGCATACTCTTCCAAAGCAAAATCCTCATCAAGGATCATAAGATCGCTGTTCTTCTCAACAAATGCCTTAGCGGGCTGTTCATCGATGATTACGCAGTCAACCTTGCCCTGCTTAAGTGCCTGAACGGCATCCGCGCCTTTATTGTATCTCTCTATTACAGAGCCTTCTTCTTCATAATCACTTGCGTAAATGTCGCCGGTTGTTCCGAGCTGAACTCCGATAACCTTACCGGGAAGATCGTCAACGCTGAATACGCTGTTGGGAGTTGTCTTGCTGCCGCATGCTGCAAGTGAAAGCATAAGTGTAATGGCTGCTACAGCCGAAAAAAACTTTTTCATATTTCTCTCCTTTTTCATAAGTTCTTTGTTTCAATAGTTGATAACAAGCACTATTTTACCACCAAACCCCTATTTTTCAAACTTTTTTCTGTATTTTTGAGGATTTAGGTGTTTTTATACTCAAGTACCGCCTGATATACATCCCTTTTGGATATGCCTCTGTCAGCCGCAACGGCTTTCATCGCCGCTTTCTCGTCGTATCCTTCCGATATATATCTTTCCATATGATCTTTTATGCTTATGTCATCAAACTCTTTTTCTTTCTGCTCTTTAAGCTCATCAAAGCCCATTCCCTCTATGACAAGAACGTATTCACCTCTGGGATCGTTCTCCTCATAATACTCAATCGCTTTATTAAGAGTTAATGGCATTATCTCTTCAAACTTCTTGGTCAGTTCCCTGCATACGGTAATCTTCCTGTCTCCGAGTGTCTCATACAATTCCTTAAGAGTATTCTTAAGATGATGAGGCGCCTCATAGAGTATTATTGTTCTGGTCTCTGTCTTTAGTTCGTTTAATATAATCTTTCTCTCTTTTTTATCCGCCGGAAGGAACGCCTCAAAACAAAACCTTCTGGTCGGAAGCCCGGATAAACTCAAAGCAACGATAAGTGCCGCGGGACCGGGCAAAGACGTAACCGTAATGTCATTCTCATGGCACATCGTAACCAGCAGTTCGCCGGGATCGGATATTGCAGGAGTCCCTGCGTCCGTTATGAGTGCTATGTTCATTCCGCTCTTGAGCTTATCAACCAGAACTCTTCCCTTTTCCAGTCTGTTATATTCATGATAACTGGTCATGGGTGTGTCTATGTCAAAAGCGTTAAGAAGCTTGATGCTGTTACGTGTATCTTCGGCCGCGATAAGGTCCACCGACTTAAGTGTCTCGATCACTCTCGGCGTCATGTCTTTGAGATTCCCTATCGGGGTGGCGCATATATACAGTATTCCGGACATTTTGCCCTCCTCTTAATCTCCAACCTTGATGCTGTCTTCAAACTCCCGCATCTGTTCCGTATATACTCCCGGTCTTTCGTATATGATAAACGGCTTCTCCACCGTTATCCTGGGCTTGGCATCTCTCTTTGCTTCTATAAGAACCATGGTCGGCTCCTTATCAACATACGGGTACACAAGTCTCATTTTCTTCGGCTCCAGCTTATACTTCTGCAAGGTGACCATGATCTCCGTAAGTCTGAACGGCCTGTGCACCATATAAAACATTCCGCCTGTCTTAAGTATTGCGGAGGCCGTACCGATGACATCTTCCAAGGTGCACATTATCTCATGTCTGGCTATTGTCTTGGCATCGGCATCGTTGCGTAAGCCGTGGTCCTCAATCATATACGGGGGATTACAGGTTACCACATCGACACTTCCTTTAGGGAAAAATTCGTTGAACCTGCGAATATCTTCATTCAGGATCTCCACCTTTCCCGACAGATCATTAAGCCTCACACTTCTGTCCGCAAGTTCGGCGCTTTCCTTTTGTATCTCAACACCTATAAGCTTGGCGGCATTTGTCTTGGCTGACATAAGAATCGGAATCACACCGTTGCCCGTACACAGATCAACAACGGTATCTCCCGCCACGGCCTTGGCATAATTGGCTAAAAGGACGGCATCCATCCCGAAACAGAACAGTTCCGGATTCTGTATGAGTCTCAGTCCCTTATACTGAAGGTCATCTATTCGTTCGTTTTCCTTTATCATTACATCCATATGCTTTGGCTATAAAGCAGGGGAGCATTTCATGCTCCCCTGAAAGTTTACTTATTAAGCATCTTCAAGACCCTGGGTCTTGTCCTGTTTTTCCAATTCCTTAAGTTCTTTTAACTCTTCCTTGGTAAGCTGTTTTTCCTTTTTATGTCTGCGCTTGAACTTAAGATCTTCCGCCTTGAATTCCCGGATCTCCTTCTCGTCACCGGATTCAACAATGACCTTAACAAGTTCTCTTAAGACATTGACACTTGAGACCTCTCCCTTAAGTCCGTCCGGCGTGGTCACATAATCACCGACACCCGGAAGCTTCCTGTTAATCTCTTCATATGTATCTTCTTCATGCTTAAGGCAGCACATCAGTCTTCCGCACACTCCGGATATCTTGGTGGGATTCAATGACAGGTTCTGCTCCTTGGCCATCTTGATCGACACCGGAATGAAATCCGATAAATGTGTATGACAGCATAAGGGTCTTCCGCATATGCCTATGCCGCCTCTGATCTTGGTCTCATCTCTGACACCTATCTGTCTTAACTCTATACGTGTCTTAAAGACACTGGCCAGATCCTTGACAAGCTCTCTGAAATCCACTCGTCCGTCAGCCGTAAAATAAAAGAGCACTTTGTTATTGTCAAAAGTATATTCCGCATCGATAAGCTTCATCTCAAGACCGCGATTTGCAATCTTCTCAAGACAAATCTTAAAGGCTTCTTTCTCTTTTTCTTTATTCTTGGCTTCCTGCTCATCATCCTTGGCAGTAGCTATTCTGATAACCTCCTTAAGCGGCTGTACCACCTGCTCTTCCGGTACTTCTCGGGGATCCCCGACCACGGTACCGTACTCGACTCCGCGTGCTGTCTCGACTATTACGTGGTCACCTTTCTTCACGTCGTAATCCTTGGGATCGAAAAAATAAATCTTACCCGCCGTACGGAATCTTACACCTATTATCTTAATCATCTATATACCTCATCTATCACTGTTCTCTTTTATTGATAAGAGCAAAAGTTCCATCGTCAGATCGAAATTGACGTTGGCCGTAATCCTCTTCTTCGCCGTATCAAGCGCCGCAAGGATATTCTCAATTCCTTCATAAGTACTTCTCGAAGCTGTTCTCTTGATATTCTGGAATTCATCTCTGAATATCAGATGGTTGGCATCGTTCGTAGCCTTAAAAAGTAATGCGTCTCTGTACCATACAGCCAGGATATCAAGAAAATCACTGATCTCCAGCTTATATTCATTCATCTGCTTTATGGTCTGACTGAGTTCGCTTATATCCATCTCGTGGATGTGCTTAAGCATCGCTATCGCATCCGTCTTGATCTTCTCAAATTCTTCGGATCTTGCAAGAATCTTCGCTTTACCGATATTACCTCTTGCAAAGGCGGCGCATATCTCTGCTCTGTAATCGGGAATCTGTTCCTCTTCCATAAGGAACTTTTTAACCAGCCTGTCATCCGCAGGCTTCATGTTAAGCACCACACATCTGCTCTGAATTGTCGGCAACAGCGCACCGAGATTGTCGGTAAGCAGTATGAGCACGGCATACTCCGGCGGCTCTTCCAATGTCTTAAGCAAAGCATTCTGAGCGTTGTTGTTCATCTTCTCCGCTTCGCTTATTATATAAATCTTACGCTTAGCCGCATAGGGCTTAACCGCTATGGTCGCTCCGACCTGTTCCCTTATATCGTCAACCGAAATGACATTGGGCTTCTCATGAGTCAGATATATGATATCCGGATTGTTCTTGGACAATGCCTGCTTACATGAATGACATTCATTACAGGGTTCCGTACCTTCTTCCTCACATAAAAGTGCCATGGCGAAAACATTCGCTATGAACTCTTTGCCGGCATATCTTTCACCGCAAATGATGTAGGCATGAGATACCTGATCGTTCTCCACCACGTTCTTAAGGTGGTCCACTATCATCTTCTGTCCGATTATGTCTGTAAATCTTGCCATCTGTAACCCTCCGACATACGAGTGCTTAGATATGATACCAAGCCTACGTAAATATATCAAGAAGCAATCCCCTTATCTCTCCTATCTTACTGAGGATCGCTATATTGTCTTTCTCGTCCTTCATCAATTCCTGAGCCAGTTCATCCAAGGTCTCATCCACAAGTCTTATTATACCATAGACTCTGTGTCTTCCTCGCCTGTCTAAGAAGTTTTCTCTGGAAAACTCATGCGATCTGGTGATCACTTCATTCATAAAACTCTTGATCAGTGATCTGTACTTACGCATGTCTTTTATATCTCTGTGCTTGGCAAGCTTATCGCCCTGCATCGTGATCTCTTCCATCATCGAAGCAAGTCTTTCCTGCAACTCGGTCTCAGCTATCTGACTCGCCAGCATGAATTTGAAGCTTCCGTCCGCCTGTGCAGTCTCTTTGGGTGTCTCCACCTGCTGCACCGGGGTCATGTTATTAACTTTAATATCCATAGGCAATCTCCACGCATAGGGAAAGAATCATCCGATAATACCGGATATATATTCCGTTATCTTCTCTATGCACTTATCCAGATCGTCATTATAAAATCTGTTGTCTATACCTGCCGATCTTAGTCTGTCTTCGGCGAAATCCTCCGAATCGGCCAAAAACCTCCGACACATCTCTTCATATCGGGGCGTCTTCTGTCCGAGTTCTCTGTTAAGAGCTCTCTGTAATCTGATTCCGTCATCCAACTCTATATATATCGGTATGACATTGCCTTCTCCGTAATAGTCTCTTGTGGAAATAAATGATTCCGGAGTGCCTATCACCAGATAACTGTGATTCTTAAGATCAATCTGCTCATCATCCACAGTGAAATAATACCATACTCCGTGTATGGTATTGTATGCTCTGCTCTCTATGACTCTGCCTGCTGCCTTAAGCTTATCAAGTCCTGCTTCATCCGTAAAAAAGTATTGTTCTCCGTTCTTCTCATTCTCCCTTATAGGTCTTGTGGTATAGGGAACAATCTTCTTTAAATCAAGCTTTCCGCTTAAAAGCAGTTCTTTGTATATAGTGTCCTTGCCCGATGCGCTCTTGCCCATCAGGCAGAATATCTTACCCATGTCAATTCTCCGGAATACAAGGCGCATAGAGTTCACCTTTGGAGGGATGCGCGCCTTTAATATCATTATAATATCTCTGCGTGATTCTGTCATCTATTTCAAGGATTGCATCAGTGAATCTGCAAAGTCCTTCCGCCGTATCAATGTAAGTTGTTATCCCCAGAACAAAATCCTTCGTTGCATACTCTGTCTGAATATGATAGTCCTTAAGCAGAATCTGCTGAACGGCAAACCCATCCGTATATGATTCCCTTACAAACACAACCGCCTTGTACGGGTCAAGACCGATTATCTCGGAATTATCATTCAAATCCGCCGGGACCATAAGATGAAGATTCTTAAGCCCTGCAAGCCTTTCTCTCATATCATCAGTAAGCTTAAGATGACTGTCGATGAGCTTGGGATTATCGCTTATATGATGCAGTGCATAATCTATACTTGCCATAAGGACATATGAAGGCGAACTTGTCTGCATTGCGGTCCAGTATTTCTTTATTTTTGTTATGTCAACCAGTCTGCCCTGTGCATGTAAAAGCGCAGTCTGAGTCATGGCGGCTAATGTCTTATGAGTACTGTGTATCACGATATCCGAGCCGTACCTTAATGCGCCGTCAGGATATCTGTCACATAAATCAAGATGTGCTCCGTGTGCTTCGTCCGTAATCAGAATTGTATCGTATCTGTGACATATATCGGCTATAACCTCTATATCCGATATGATCCCCTCATATGTCGGGGATGTGATAACAAGCGCCGCATACGGATCGTTGTCTTCTTTTGCTTTTGACAGTTTTCTCTCAATCTCAGAAGGCGATACCGCCCCGTATATCTTAAGGGCATCTATATATACCGTATCTGTGACATCCGTCGTAAGCCCCGACAGTTCGGCCGCAGCCCTTACGGACCTGTGGCAATTGGAAGCAATTAACAGCCGGCCTTTTTTACCGGGATGGGCCTCTTCATACATTGAGGCAACCGTGCGAACGGCAATATGAATGCCTCCCGTCGCACCGTTAAGTAAATAAAAGGTGTCGGGACAGCCATACAGATTGGCCGCATATTCCATAGCGTCCTTAAGAATGCCCTGTGCATCATAGAGATTATCATATCCGATAATCTCTGTGATATCCAAGACGTAGGCCGTATCAAGGGGAGAGCCTGTAGCACACCTCTTATGCCCCGGCATGTGCATCGGATATTCGTCCGAATCATGCAATTGTGTCAGTATATCCTGTAACATAGTCTGTTCTCACAAAAAACGGCCGTAACCTGCAGACGGTACGGATCAAAGGTCTATATCAAGCTCGACCGGACAATGATCCGAACCGAATATGTCGGTGTGAATCTTGGCGTCGCGCAGCTTATCCGAAAGCGAACCCGAAGTGATGAAATAGTCTATACGCCAGCCGGAATTCTTCTCTCTTGCATGGAAACGATAACTCCACCAGGAATAGATCTGCTCCATATCGGGATAGAAATATCTGAAGGAATCTATAAATCCGCTGTCCATGATATTCTGGAACTTGCCTCTCTCTTCATCGGTAAAGCCGGCATTGTGCCTGTTGGTCTTGGGATTCTTAAGATCGATCTCTTTATGAGCTACATTAAGATCTCCGCAGTATATGACGGGCTTATTCTTCTCAAGGCCTTTGATATAGGCCAAGAAGTCATCTTCAAAAGTCATTCTGTAATCAAGTCTTTTAAGCTCGTCCTGTGAATTGGGTACATAAACCGTGATGAAATAATAGTCGGGATATTCAAGCGTTATAACTCGTCCTTCATGGTCGTGTACATCCACACCGATGCCGTAGGTCACGTTAAGCGGCTGCTCTTTTGTAAAGATTGCCGTACCCGAATAGCCCTTCTTCTCGGCGTAATTCCAATAGTCATGATATCCGTCAAAGGCTATATCAATCTGGCCTTCCTGAAGTTTTGTCTCCTGAAGACAGAATATGTCGGCATCAAGCTTTTTGAATATATCCTCAAAACCCTTCTCCCTGCAGGCTCTTAATCCGTTAACGTTCCATGAAATAAATTTCTTCATCCGTACATCCTTTCCTAAACGTTGCTGTGCGGTAATTTCTTAAATGCAAAGCATGCTATGATAACACCCACGGCACAGACACACGTTCCCGTAACAAGCATTGCTTTAATGCCGATATTGTCAAGTATCACTCCGCTTATAAGATTGGAGAATACTCCGCCTATAGTGATTGCACTTGTAACAAATGCCTGTCCTTTAACCTGGTCATACTCGGTCATCGTGCTGTTCACATAGTAGGCTGCCGCCGGTATGAACACGGCATAGGCAAACAGCTGAACAGACTGACTTAAATACATCATCGCCATATTGACGGTAAACACCAGTATGAGTATCTTAATAAAAAATGCGAATCCGGATACAATAAGCAGATTCTGCGAAGATATCTTCTTAAGAACAAATCCTATAAGCGCCATTACCGGAAGTTCAAGTATGGCCTGTAAGAAATTCGCATATCCGAGTTCCGTCTCACCTCCGCCGAGGTTGCGGATTATCTGAATCATGAAATCATTGATCATGTTATGCGCAAAGAAAAAGCATATCGTTCCCACCAAAAACAGCATAAATGCCGGATAAGCGTGTGCAAACGACGATAAGGAATTATGGATCTTATCCGGGTCCACAGCCTCTGTGCCCTTGTCAGAAACAGTCGCCTCATCTTTTCCCGAAGCAGGAAGCTTAAACGACAAAATAAGCAACGCGGATAAAAGCATGGTCACTATGTTGACGATGAGCAAAAGCGTTACGCCACCTCTCTCGACCGCCCCTCCGATTATGGCTGCCGTTACCGCGAAGCTTGCAGATCCCAATCCTCTGGCAAGTCCGTAATATATGTCACATCCCGCCTTCTGATACTCAAAACATAAGGCTGTCATAACAGGCTGATAAGCAAACTGAATCATATATATGACCGCATATATGATAAAAATCGCTGCCTTTGTGCAGGGCAATATCCACAGTATGATTGAACCAGCCAGAATCGTGGTAACGGATATGAATATAAACCTTCTGTTGGTAAGAGGTCCCGGACGGTCAATCACTCCCGCAATAGCCGGCTGACAAATAGCAGACACTATATTGGCTATGGCAAGCAGCACACCGACTTCCGTATTGGTAAAGCCGTTGGCCAAAAGGTATACCGCTGCATAAGCATGTACCGTGCAGAATGCGATAAAATATGTCGAGTTTAATAACGTGTATCTTAATGTCCAGAATCCTTTGGTCTTTGTTTTTCCTTCCATAAGTCTCTCTTTCAATAATCAAATACGGTCACAAACATTATTATATACTATAACAACGAGCCTGCACACAGTAACTTGAAAGCGATACTCCCCGATGCTATGATATGTTCTATGGAAAACTATAAGAACTATGTTTTCGATCTGTACGGAACACTTCTCGATATTCGTACGGACGAAAGAGACTTAAAACTGTGGAAGATCATGAAGGACTTCTACAATGCATACGGTTGCGAATGGAAGAAAAAGCGCATGCGCGATACCTTTTTCCTGTTTGATGCGGGAGAAAGGCAAAGGCAGCGTGTCCTTACAGGAATCCTGCGACCTGAGATTCGTATAGAACGAGTCTTTGCACGGCTTCTTTTTGAGGGATGTCCTTCTCATTCATGCAGTTTTTCAATAGGCGGAATACCTGTCGATGAGCTTAGAGAAAGATATAAGACCGATATCGAAGGAGTATTGTCAGTTACAGAAAAAAGCGAATGGGCTGTCTCAACGGCAAATCTTTTCAGAACCGTTTCAAGGGAATATGTCAGCCCTTATGCCGATACGATGGATACTCTTAACGCTTTGAAGGCTCGCGGTTGTCGCCTTTATCTGCTGTCCAATGCACAAAGGCTTTTTACAATGCCTGAAATAGAAGCGACCGGATTAAACAGGACACTTGATAAGATATACATATCATCAGACTACGGAATGATGAAACCCGAAAAGGAATATATGCAGATACTGCTTAAAGAAGAAGGACTTAATCCCGACGAAACCGTAATGGTCGGCAATGAGATTGAAAGCGATATCGCCATTGCATTAAGGTGCGGTATGCACAGCATATATCTTAATACATTTAGTTATACTTCAAAAGAAACCGCCAGAAGGCTTAACCGACTGATCAGCGAAGAAGATGCTTCCGATGATTTGTATCCTCATATCATTTCATCCGGTAAGATAGGAGAAATTCTGTAATACATATATACCAAAGACCGCAGACACTAATGTCTGCGGTCTGTTGAGTATTCATGTATGAAGTATCTTTATAATCTGCTTTACTGTCAGTTATCAGTTGAAGAAGCTGATCGTATCATTCATTTCGGTAGCCAGCTTGCTAAGCTTGTCAGCATCAGCATTGATCAACTGGAATGTAGCCGACAACTCTTCCATGGAAGCGTTGGTCTCCTGCGTTGAAGCCGCATTCTCTTCTGATATGGCTGACAGATCTTCGATGATCTCTCCAAGACCTTCCTTGGCTGATCTTAAGTTGCCGATCCTGCCTGAGATCTCGCTTGCACTTGATACCACATTCTCTATATTCGAAGACATCTTCTCCATATCGACCTTTGTAGCCGATAACTGTTCTCCCTGCTCTATAACATTCTCTGAGAGGACCTTCATGACATCAACCGATTCACTTGCATCTCTTATAAGCTGCGTGACGATCTCATTGATCTTGTCAGCACTTGCCTTAGACTGTTCAGCCAGATCTGATATCTCTCCCGCAACAACTGCAAATCCCTTACCTGCTTCACCTGCTCTTGCTGCCTCGATCGAAGCATTAAGAGAAAGAAGATTGGTCTGTGAAGCGATCGAATTAATGGCATCAGTAAATTCACTTATCGCATTAGCCGACTTATTTGTACTGTCTATAGTAGATGCAATGGTATCCACGGATTCAGTAACCTTCTCCGAATGAGCGATAAGGTTATTAAGAGTGACCATAGTGTCGTGGCAGGAAGTCTTCATCTCATCGGATGCATCATTAAGACTTGTCACGCTCTCTGCTATAGCCTCTACACTCATACCGATTGATTCTGTATCCGATACGGCACTCTGAATGCTGTCTGCCTGAGAAACAGCTCCCTTGGATATATCATCCATAGCTGCCGTGATCTGGCTTGAAGCCTGTGTTGCCTGATCACATGATGACGAAAGTTCCTCGCTGTCCGCGTTAAGATCTCCGGCTGCTTCCTTAAGCTTTCCTACGATGCCGCCTATCTCGTCTATAAGGGTCTTGGTGCTTCTTCCGATGACACCTATCTCATCCCCTCTTGATAAAACCTTATCATCAACCTTTGTATCGAGTCTGCCTTCCGCAAGAGATTCGATGCTGTCAGCAACGCTCTGCATCTGAGCAGATAAAACTCTGTTGAGCATGTAGCCAAGTACTATGATTATTAATACTATTACAACAGCTGCAACTATACACATCATAACTGCACTGTTTATCCCCTTGCTCACATCCTCAGCCAGACGTCCGCTAAAGCACATGCCGACTACAGATCCGTCGGAGTTCTTAAGGGGTGTGTAATATCCGTAGAACTTCTGCCCCTCAATATTTAAGTTGGTACCCAGATAATCCTGACCACCCTGAAGTGTAGCCTTGATGACTGCGTCAGATGCCTTGGTACCTACAAGCCTGCCTGATCCATCCGTCTTCTCTATAGTCGTTACTATACGGGTGTCACCGTAGAAGAGAGTGTACTCAAGACCGGTCTTAGCCTTGATCTCATCCATCTCTCTCTCATATTCTGCCTGAACCAGATCAGGTCCTTTCATAAGCCCGTCATCCGTAAGTGCCCAATCTCCATCATATTCGTATGAAAGCTTGCTGTCCAACTCCTCACAAGCTACCTTAAGTTCTTCTTCAATAAGTGAAACATATGTTGCCTTAAGTCTGGCTCTGCTAATGATTACCAATATAGCAGCGGTAAGTATCACCATACCCAAAGACATCAATACCAATTTCAATATCAATCCCAAAGATTTCTTATTACGCTTATCCATAGTTGTCACTCCCTCCATATTATGCAACTGTTTTCTGTTTAGCTGTCATGCAAATTGCGTATAAAAAAAGTAACACAGTTAACGTAACAAAACTGTAACATGCATTTTACACCAAAATGTCCTCACTTTTATCGGTTTATCACTAACTGCAAAAACCCGTCAAGCCTTGTTTCACCTGCGTTTCACGGGTTTTTGGAACACAAAGATTCTCATTTTTTTAGGGTTTTGAATCGAATATGGCAGAAATGAGTTAGAAAAGAGTCAAAAATTACTTATTAGTGAGATTTATAACGATATTCGTTCTACTCAGATTTAAGAACCATGCGATATGTATATACCAAAGCAACGGACAGAAGCAGTGCTCCTATTATATCTGTAAGCCAGTGTACACCGCTTAAAAGTCTACCGATCAATGTACCCGCCATGACCAAAGAACACAGAGTCATGAGCAGGGCTTTCACCCTAATATCGCTTGCTCTTCTCTTGATCTGCAGCATTGCGGCTGACATGGTACAAACAGTCAGCATTGTATGTGATGAGGGATAGGATGCTTCTAAACCTTCTTTTAGTATCACCGGTCTGTAGTTGATGATAACCTTCTCAAAAAGCACATAAAATGCCAATACTACCACATAATAGATCCCAAGATACAACAGATCTCTGTCAACCTTTAAGAGACTCTTTCTTTTAATGATCTGAACAAGACCGAAAAGGCCGAAAAAGGCGCAGGATAAAAGTGCCGCATACCCAAGGACTTCCGATTCTTTATACCAGAACATATTTACTCCCGTCAGTTCATGGAACGGACCGTTAACGGAGGCAAAACCCACCAGAGAACCTTCAGGTCCGATGGGCATAACATCTATAGCCGTGACTGATATAGTAAATAATACAAAGACCGCATACAGGATCATCATTATGACACAATTCTTCTTATTCATGCATTACCTTCTTTTCTTACCGATCACAAGCTCTTTGAGCATTCTTGGATGGAACAGCATAACAAGCGGGAACAGCTCAAGTCTTCCGGCCAGCATATCAAACATAAGAACAAGTTTGGTAAACCCGCTTAAGAAGCTGAAATTGCATGTCGGACCGAGCTTATTAAGTCCGGGACCTATGTTGTTAATGCACGTGATGACTGAAGTGACCGTCGTAACCAGATCCTCCCCCTCGAAGCTGACCAATAAGATCGAAACAGTCATTATCAGGATATATGTCGCCATATAAACATTGACCGATCTTATCATCACATGCTCCGCAGGCTTGCCGTCATATATGATTTTCTTGATACTTCTCGGATGGATATATGAATTGATCTCTTTTTTGATCGTCTTGGCGATTATGACAAAGCGGCTGACCTTAATACCGCCGCCCGTACTGCCTGCACAGGCACCGATGAACATTAACATCACGATTATTATCTTACAGGTCGTATTCCATGTGTCAAAATCAACCGTGGCAAATCCTGTAGTGGTTATAATGGACGCGACCGTGAATGCCGTATGTCTTATCGCATCCCCTGCATGATCAAACATATTCCTCACATTGATGAATATGATGATAACGGAAGAGAGTATCACTAAAAGATAATATTTGACTTCCTCAACCTTAAGAGCATCCTTGATATGTCTCATCAGTATAAAATAATATACGTTGAAATTCACACCGAACAGGATCATAAATACAGTGATCACCCACTGTACATATGCAGAGTAACTTGCAACCGAATCGCCTCTTATGGCAAAACCGCCCGTGCCTGCCGTGCCGAAAGCCAGTGTGATCGAATCGAATACAGGACAACCGCCGAAGATCAGAAGCATTGTTTCAATGAATGTCATGGCAGCATATATAAGATAGAGGTATCTTGCAGATGCCTTGATCTTCGGAACAAGCTTGCCGACTGACGGACCCGGAGATTCGGCCTTCATAAGATTGATCGTGGATCCTCCGCTAAGCGAAACTATGGATAAAAGGAATACAAGTACTCCCATACCTCCTATCCAATGCGTACCGCTGCGCCAAAACAATGAAGCATGTGAAAGACTTTCTATATCATTAAGAATGCTTGAACCCGTAGTTGTAAATCCGGATACGGTCTCAAAACATGCGTCGATATAACTTGGTATCTCTCCTG
>JAEEGJ010011324.1_pt1 | contig 22699 bp, 25 predicted proteins | sample 8958761 | NCBI WGS metagenome assembly JAEEGJ01 (sample SAMN16246546, study PRJNA631951) | gut metagenome | biome: gut microbiome; feature: rumen; material: RS-attached | host: Bos | place: Iran: Karaj | collected 2018-10 | reverse complement strand
GGAAGCAAGGTCGCCGAGGCGGCCGCTGCGCTGGGCATGCGCGTGCTGCTGTGCGACCCGCCCCGCGCCCGCCGCGAAGGCGCCGCGGGCTTCGTCGACCTCGACACGCTCGTGGCGCGGAGCGACATCGTGACCCTGCACGTCCCGCTGAACCGGGAAGGGGAGGACGCCACCTGGCACCTCTTCGACGCGGCGCGGCTCGCGACCCTGTGCCCGGACCAGTTCCTGATTAATTCCTCCCGTGGCCCCGTGGTGGACAACGCCGCGCTGAAGGCCGCCCTGCGGGCGAAGGCCCTGCGCGGCGCCGTGCTGGACGTGTGGGAAGGCGAACCGGAGCCGGACCGCGACCTGATGGACCTGCTGGACATTGCCACGCCGCACATCGCCGGCTACAGCGCTGACGGCAAGGCGACCGGCACGCAGATGAGTGTGCGGACGGTGGCCGCCGTGCTGGGCCTGCCCCTGGCGGACTGGCGCCCGGCGGACATTCCCGCACCGGCGCAGCCGCTCGCATTCACCCTGGACGCCACCGGGAAGAGCCGCCAGGAGGTCCTCTCCGAGGCCATCCTCTACACCTACGACATCCTTGCGGACGACCGCGCCCTGCGCGCGCATCCGGAGCGCTTCGAGCAGCTGCGCGGCGACTATCCCGTACGGCGTGAGCCGGCCGCCTTCACCCTGCGGCTGCAGGGCGGCGATCCCGCGCTCGCGGACCCGCTCGCTGCGCTGGGCTTCCAACTCAAATGATATACACACACCATGAAAAAACTGATAAGCACCTTGCTCTTTGCCTGCTCACTCGCGCTGGGCGCGCAGGCGCAAATTCTGGAAAGTGCCAACCCGCAGGCCGATTCCGCGGCCTTCGCCCGGGTCCGCGAGCGGATGGATTCCATCCGCCAGTACCGTCCCACCGTGGGCCTCGTGCTCGCGGGCGGCGGCGCGCGCGGCCTGGCGCACCTCGGCGTGATCAAGTACCTGGAAGAACTGGGCATCCCGGTCGACGTCGTCACGGGCACCAGCATGGGCGGCCTCGTGGGCGGCCTGTACGCCATGGGCTACACGCACGACCAGCTGGATTCGCTGGTGCGCGCCATCGACTGGCCGGTCATGATGTCGGACAACATCCCGAACACCAATATCTCTTACCGGCTGCGCAAGTACCGCGACCGCTTCGTCGTCCGCATTCCGTTCCACTACGACGACGAGGATCTGGAGGAGCGTTTCCGCCGGGAGCGCCTGGTGGACAAGCTGGGGGAGGAAGCCGGTCACGGTTCGAACGACATGCTCAAGGAGGCTGTCACCAAGATGGGCATCGGCATGCCGGACGGATATCTCTTCGGACTCAACGTCCGCGACATGCTCAGCTCCGTGAGCGTGGGCTACCAGGACAGCCTGAGTTTCGCGGAACTGCCCATTCCGTACGCCTGCGTGGCCACGGACATGTACACGATGACGCCGAAGTACTGGACCTCCGGCAGCCTCCCGGACGCGATGCGCTCCACGATGGCCATTCCTTTCTACTTTCGCGCCGTGCGCACGGAGGGGGCGGTGCTGCTGGACGGCGGCATGCGCAACAACTTCCCGGTGGACCTGGCGAAGGAGATGGGCGCCGACATCATCATCGGCTCGGAAATGTCCGTCCCGCGCCAGCTGGACGAGCTGAATTCCCCGGTGGACCTGCTCTTCCAGACCATCACCCTCCTGTCCAAGGAGACGGCCGGCCCGGCCCGGGAAATGGTTGATTTCGAGGTATATCACGAACTGAAGGGCTACAATATGCTCTCGTTCGACGAGAAGAGTGTGGACGATATCATCAACCAGGGCTACCAGAACGCCCTGGCGAACAAGGAGTCCTTCGAGGCCGTGGCGGCGCTGGTGGCCGGCAAGGCCGTCCCGACCGTGCGGCGGCCGGCTCCGGCCGTGAACCTGGCCCAGAAGAAGGTCCGGGTCGGCTCCATCCGTTTCGAAGGGATTACGCAACAGGAGTTGCGCGCGGTCCTGCATCCGAAGGACTATCCGAAGGATATGGAGTTTGACCGCGAGAAGGTGGAGCGCCTGCTCAATAAAATCTATGGCTCCAACGTGTTTGAGTCTGTGACTTACCACCTGGAGGGCCGCGAAGAGCCGTACGTGCTGGTCTTCGACTGCCAGAAGGGGCAGGTGAACGATTTCGCCATCGGCGTGCGTGCCGACACGGACGAGACCGTGGCGCTCGCGCTGCACCTGGGCCTTGGCACCCGCCGGCTCATGGGGCCGCGCTTCACGGCGGACCTCAAACTGGGCACCAACCCGGCCCTGACGCTGGACTTTTCCCGCAAATTCGCCAAAGGCATCCCTACGATCGGGGTGGATTTCCGCACGCGTCTGATGCGGACGAATATCGGCTGGGACAACTCCGTCGAAGAACGGCTCTGGAGCATAGCCGCCGATGTCTATCTGGAGGATTCGCGGATGACCCGCGGTACGTTCCGGGTGGGCCTCACGGCGGAAATGGATCCCTACGAGCAGTATCTGTCCTACGGGGAAACGTGGAAGGACTGGGATTGGAAGAGCTACTGGCTGTCCGCCTTTGCGAACTTCAAGTTCGACACCTTCGACGACGGTTTTTTCCCGACGCGCGGCGTCCGGCTGACCCTGAAGGGCCGTTATAATTTCGCGGGATACAGCATTGACCTGGATAAGAACTACGCCGTACTCGAAGAAGATCCCGCCTTGACGGAAGGGGGGCGCGTTCCGCGTTACATCTCGACCCTGGCGAGTGTCGAAGCGGCTTTTTCCATCGGTAATCATTTCACCATCCTGCCCAAGTTGTATGCTGCCTGGTACCAGCCATTCGGCGTGAATACCATAACGTACCTTGCCCGGGATTTCATGAATATGAAGCATACCACCATGCTCGGAGGATTCATGCCGGACCGTTATACGGAGTTCCAGATTCCGTTCTTCCTCTGGCCTGCCAATACCCGGAACTCCAGTCCTTACACGGCCATGGCCCAGCTGGACCTGCGCTACTGCTTCGCGCGCAAGAATTACGTCAGCGTCCGGAGCGGTGTGCTGGTCCGGGGCGATGAGCTGCGGGATTTTGCGGAGAACTATAAGTATTGGGCCTTCGGCGCGGAATACGCCCGCCAGACGCCGGTCGGTCCGCTCAGGCTTGCCGCCCAGTGGGGCCGGATCGGCGGCTTCAGCGTGTATGCTTCCATTGGTTTTGACTTTTAACGGCTTATGATGAATCATTCCCGTTTTTTCCTGTCCTTTGCCGCCGCGCTGGCGGCCTTCCTGCTGGCCGTTCCGGCCCGGGCCGATGAGGAACCGCTGCAGGACGAACTCCGCGCCACGCTTACCGACCTGCTGCCCGAGTTGAGGCAGTCGTATGGCCAGGCCGTCGATCTGGATTCCCTGTTGCTGGAGAACAATGCCCGGCGACAGCAGCTTTCCGACATGATCCGTGCCGCCGACGAAGTGACGATCATGCTCTATACCCAGCGGCCCGATTTCGCCTTCGACATGGCGTTCGCGCTGGAGCGGGTGTCGGCGGTCTATGATTCTTTCCACGAGCAGAGCCGCCTTTCCGACACGTACCTGACGCGCTCGCGCTCGGGGCTTCGTCGCTACGTCTTGCTGAAAGAGACGTTGCAGGATCTGTCGAACAGCCACCAGATAGATTCGCTGGCTGTGTCGGATTCACTGCTGCTGCAGGATTCCTCCCTTCAGCTGGAGCCCCTGGTGAAGATGGACGGGACGGAGAAGGCCATGCTGGACAGCTGCCTGAATTATCTCGACTCCTTGACCGTCCTGTACGGGAAATCCCTGATGCTGGCCTTGCAGGACAGCGTCAGTTTCGCGGAGACGGAGGTGAAGCTCCGGCAGGCGTATGATTATGCGCGGTCGAACTACGCCGCCACGCAGAAGAGCATCTTCATCGGGGGGAACGTGAACGTCGTCTCCCTGTTCAAGGACTGGGACTTCTATGTGGAGATCGCCAAGGGGGACTTGCAGACGCGGTTCGGCCAGCGCATCGGGATGGAACAGCGGCGTCAGTACTGGCGCATGGCCGGCAGGTTGCTGAACCAGTTCTTCTGGCTCATACTGGCCATCATTATTTCGCTGCTGATCCGCGTGGGAAAGCGGCGGCTGGGGAATTCCCTGGGGTTGTATCTGCCTACGCTGGTGCTGGACTTCCTGGTCATCCTGCTCCGGGCGATCTTCCTGCCCGCGAGCCTGGTGCCGTTCGTGCTGCCCGTGACCATGCTCGTTTTCATCGGCTGGCAGGTGGCGGTGAATCTCCGCCTGCGGAAGTTTGCGGAGCGGGTCGACCTGATGTATACGCGGATCTCCGTGGGGGTGATGGCCACTTCGGGTGTCCTTTCCCTGATCGGGTATTCGATGGTCGGTGTCCTGCTGCTCACGTTCTGGACCTTCCAGTTGGCCTTGCTGCATACCATCTCGGCGCTGTTCTACCTGATCCGGCGCTATAACGAGAGCCGCGTGACCCGGCGCAAAGCCCGGTATCACGAGGAGAATCCCTTTATTCCGTTCGATGACAAGGACTCCTTTATCGAGGTGACGTGGTTCTACGACCTGCTCCACATGGTGGTGAGCCCGATCGTGACGGTGTTTTCCCTGCTGCTCAGCATGCAGTTCACCTCGCGCGCCTACCAGTTGTCCCTGACCGGGACCGACTTCCTGCACCAGCCATTCTTCCAGGGAGAGGGGCTGGAGAGCCTGGAGAGCATCACCCTGCTCAATCTGCTGATGGTGATCGTGCTCTTCTTCGTGTTCCGTTACCTGATCTATGTGGTCAAGGCGATGGCGCGGATGATCAAGCTGCGCGAGGTGCTGAAGAAGACCGGCGAGAAGAAGGCGATCAAGGAGTCGGACGTGAACCTCTCCCTGCCGCACGCACTCTTCACGCTGCTGGGCTGGATGCTCTATGTGATCATTGTGTTCGGGATCCTGCATGTGTCGACGAAGGCCATGACCACTATTACGACGGGTCTGGCGGCCGGTATCGGTTTCGCCTTGAAGGACCTGATCAACAACTTCTTCTACGGGGTGCAGCTGATGGCCGGGCGCATCCGCGTGGGCGACAAGATCAGCTGCGACGGCGTGCGCGGCATCGTGCGGCGGGTGAGTTACCAGACCACGCAGGTGGAGGACGAGGACGGTTCCATCATCGCCTTCACCAATACCGATCTCTTCGCCGGGAAGTTCCGCAACCTGAACAGCGGCCGGAATTATGAGATTCTCAAGCTGCCGGTGGGCGTGCGCTATGGGACGGATACGGACAAAGCCCGCAAGGTGATCCTGGAGGCCATCGAGCCGCTGAAGACCAAGGACAAGTACGGACGGGACATCCTGGATCCGAAGCGCCCGATCGAGGTGCGTTTCGACGGCTTCGGCGACAGCTCCGTGAATCTGCTCATCGTCCTGTATTCGACGGTGGAGACGCACTACACCTTTGCCTCACAGGTGATGGAGGCGGTCTACAACGCGTTCGCGAAGAACGGCATCGAGATCCCGTTCCCGCAGCGCGATGTCCATATCAAGACTATTCCTGAGCAGAAGTGATGACGACCTCGGCGCCGACGGCGCCCGAGATACGCTTGACCAGGCCCTGGAGCACCGCTCCGGGGCCTATTTCGCGGAATTCGGTCGCACCGTCCGCGAGCATGTTCTTCACCGACTGGGTCCAGCGGACCGGGGAGGTGAGCTGCTGCAGGAGGTTGTCCTTGATGCGCTGCGGATCCGTTTCCGGCTGGGCGGTGACGTTCTGGTAGATGGGGCAGCGCGGGGTGCGGACCTCCGTGCGCTCGATGGCTTTCGCGAGCTCTACGCGAGCGGGCTCCATGAGCGGGGAGTGGAAGGCGCCGCTGACGCTCAGCGGGAGGGCGCGCTTGGCGCCGGCCGCCTTCATCGCCTCGCAGGCTTTCGCCACGGCTTCTTTCTCGCCGGAGATGACCACCTGGCCGTCGCAGTTGTAGTTGGCGGGGATGACGATGCCGTCGATGCCCTTGCAGACTTCTTCGACCTGCTCGTTGGACAGGGCAATCACGGCCGCCATGGTCCCGGGGACTTTTTCGCAGCATTTCTGCATCTCGCTGGCGCGGACGGCCACGAGGCGCAGGGCGTCTTCGAAGTCCACGGCGCCGGCGGCGACGAGGGCGGAGAATTCGCCCAGGGAGTGGCCGCCGACCATGTCGGGGGCGGGGAGGCCTTCGGTGCAGAGGGCCGTGACCACGGAGTGGAGGAAGATGGCCGGCTGCGTCACTTTCGTGGCGCGCAGGTCTTCGTCGCTGCCTTCAAACATGATGTCGGTGAGGCGGAATCCGAGGATTTCGTTGGCTTTCTCCATCAGTTCGCGGGCCTTGGCGTTGCTCTCATACAGCTGTTTTCCCATACCCGGGAACTGGGACCCCTGACCGGGGAAGACGTATGCTCTTTTCATATAGAATTCGTTTTGTATTGCGCCGCAAATTTACAAATTTTAAGTATATTTGCAGTCCCTATCGGGCACGCCCCTGTAGTTTAATGGATAAAATTTCGGATTCCGGTTCCGACGATAGGCGTTCGATTCGCCTCGGGGGTACAAGAAAAGGCAAGCACCACGTGCTTGCCTTTTCTTGTACCCGGTTCCCTCATTCATCGAGGGGGCGGACCCCCTCGAGCACCCCGCCTGTCCGGCCCCCGACGGCGCCGTTTTCGGGCTTTTTCGGCGCCGAGATTAAGCTATTTCATCGGGTTCCTCTTGATCTTCTGCTTTGGAAGCGCGGGAATTGTGGCTTCGATGAGCGTTGTCAAATAATCCCGGTCATCCACATCGCTGATATAGAAATAATCCTTGGCGCCGTCATAGGGCGGCCGAAGGATGACCTCCTTCAGCACCGCCTTGCCTGGCTCTGTTACCTTGACGTAGAGGTTATTGTCGCAGATAAGGCCGAAGAGGATACCATCACAATAGATACAATAGTCTCCCATCATCTTCTTTGCGGCTATCTCCCCAGCGCCCGAGCACTGATCAACGATATACTGTACGAAATCTGCGTTACTTGCCATACAAAACCCGATAGTCTTAACAAATATAACTATTATTCTGCTTCGACCAAACGGTCTACAAACGCCCGACGCACCAGGCGAATGCGCGGGCCAGGCGGCCTTCGTTGTCGGTGAAATGATTGCCGGGCTCCCAGACCAGCGTGCAGCGCTCCGGCCCCAGTTGCTGCTGTAGCAAAGCATGCTGCGCGCGGATGCCGTCGCCGACCCGGGCGATGGCCTGGTTCCGCACATGCTCCTCCCGCTCGCCGAGGCTCAGATAGACCGCCTCGGCCAGCGTCGGATGCTGCTCGCTGAAGGCCTGCCAGTCGCGGATCCAGACCGACGGAGAGGCGGCCGCGACGGCGCGGAAACTGTCCGTCTGGGCTGCCGCCCACAGGGAGAAGAGCCCGCCCAGCGAATAGCCGCCGATCACGGCGGGCACGTCACCGTAGCGCTCCCGCAGCGCGGGGAGCAGGGAAAGCAGCACGTACTGCAGCGTCTCCTGGCCATGCCGGCCAGCTTCTGCCTCGCGGGAGATGTTCCCGTCCGGCCAGGGCATCAGGTCGACGATCCAGTCTTCGACCTCGAATGCCGCCAATACGAAAGGGGAAGGGGAGAGCGCCGCGACCTGCGCGGCCTCGGCTTCCAGCGTCGCGGTCTCGTGCCGCGCCGACGGCTGCACCAGCAGGCACGCCGGCCGTTCCGACCCGAAAAGCCGGCACGGCCGTCCGTCTATTTCCTGCTCTTCGATCATTTGCCGCGCACCGCTTTCCGCAAATCTCTCGGCAATGCGTTGCGATTCAGGAACAGGTAGGTCGTGTTCAAGGCCATATAATCGCGCGACATATACCAGATGCCATGGTAAGCTCCGTAGTCACCCCAAGAGTTCTTGACGAGATAGTAGGGTTTGCCCTGTTCATCAAGGGCTTTTCCGTAAATGAGCATCACGTGGTCGTACGTGAAATCCCAGTTGTCCCACTGCTGCTGCCGCAGCTCCTGGGTGGGCACGACGCCGTCCGGCAGCACCGCAATCCCTTCCTTCCGCAGAAAATCCCCCGACACATCGCCGCCCCAGGCTACCGTATACCCCGCATCCAGGGCCTTGTCCAACACCGCCATCAACTGCTCGATGGGGATGTTATAACTGGGTCTCAGCCGCCATTTGTAGGGGGCCTCGATCACGAACCACTGGTTGAAAGGATGATGCAAATAACTGGTCAGGCTCACATAGTCGTCCGGATTAATCCCCAGGCTCTCGGCAAAAGAAAGGGGCGTGTAGGTCTTTCCCTCGAAGACGAAGGAATCCGGGCACTTCCCGAGATACTTGTCGATCACATCCTGCACGTCTTTCTGCCAGTTCGCTCTCGGTGCTTCGACTCTTAACGGGGCGTGCTCTTCGGTCGTATACCGGTTCAGCTCCGGCTTGCCTTCCGCCCAGACGATGCCGCTCACCAGGCGCTCCAACTCAGGGAAGAATACATTGAAATTGGCCAGCGAATCGCCCGTCATCGACCCCGGGGCGGGCATGGCGTCCTCCGGACAAATCCCGTGCTTGCGGATCACCTCAAGCACGTCATCGCAGGAACCACCCTCGGAGATCTGGCTATAGCCATGCATGCGGACATAATGCGTGGCGTTGTCCATATAATCCTTGCTCACCACAAACATTTCGCAAAGATCATAGGTCTTGCCCGTCTTCCGCAGAATCTCGCTCTCCAGGTAGCCCAGCGTGCCATAGTCCCAGCAAGTGCCGGAGCGGTACTGATTCTTTATGCTGGTAATCGGAAGCTCCTTGACCGTTGTGAAAGCCTTAGTGTTCTGTGCCGAAACGCCCACGACAATCAGCACGCATGTGATAAGGGTTACTAGTTTTTTCATAACTTCTATCTTTGCACACAAATATACGAAACTTATCCTATGATCCATTTGCTGCCGGGGATGAGCGAGATAAGCGAGGCTCAATACGCAGCACCAGGTATTCCGACCGGGTGCCGATGCGGATCTTTGGCCCCCAGATGCCCAGGCCTGAACTCACATAATACTGCGTGTCGCCGCGCCGGTGATAACCCCAGGACTTTTCATACATGGTGTCCGTCAGCCAGTTCAGGGGCCAGACCTGCCCGCGGTGCGTATGCCCGCTGAACTGGAAGTCAATTCCTGCCGCTTCGGCCTCTTCCAGATGATAGGGTTGATGGTCCAACAGGATGGTAAAACACGACAGGGAATCGGCTAGCTCCGACAGCGCTTTCCGCCCGGGGTTGCTCCTGTCGTCCCGTCCGATAATGGTTATCCCCTTCACCTGAACCACAGCGTCCCGCAGCAAACCGATGCCGGCTTCTTTCAGGAAACGCTCCGCATCCTTCTCTCCTCCGATATATTCGTGGTTGCCCAGTACCGTGAAGGCAGGAGCGACCAGCCGGTGGAATTCTTCGGCATAATTCCCTTCCACGAGGGGCCTGAGCTGGATGTCCATAATATCGCCACCAAAGAGTACAAGATCCGGTTGTTCGGCGTTGATAAGGTCTATCCAGCGGCCCAGCTCGGCCTTGCGGTTGCTATAGCCGATATGGAGGTCGCTGGCGAGGACAACGGTCAGAGGCCTGTCCAGTTGCTTTTCTGTCCGGATGGTCAGCTCTTCCCGGTATTTGTGCCGATAATGGATGCCGCCCGCCGTGAGCACGACGGCAATCACGCCCAGCATACTCACCATTGAAATGGCGTTGCTGATGAGCCAGTCTTTGGGAATGAGCCGGACAAGCACCCCGATATCGGCCAGGATGAAAACAATCAGTAGATACAGGAAAGCTATCATCCAGGGGTGCCCCAACTCGTAGAGTGCGGTAATGGTTGAAATCGATGCCTTTTTTCGGAGAAACATGCTGGCGAATGCCGCAGCCATCCAGAGAAGGAATAATACGGCAACCACCAGTTTCGCGACCCAGCCGCCCGGCGTGATGCGCCACAGATGCCACGTCACATACAATACACCCAGCAAGGAGCCCGCTAATATGACAATAATACCTGCCCTCATTTCTTTATGGTGGTACATAAATAGTTAGCACAATTTTCGCCGGGCAAACAAACGGGCGACGATGGCGCCGCTGATGTTGTGCCAGACGCTGAAGACGGCACCCGGAACGGTGGCCATGGGGAATGCGGCGAAGTGAAGCGTGGCCAGCGACGAGGCCAGCCCGCTGTTCTGCATGCCAACCTCCACGCTGATGGCGCGGCGCTTGGCGGGCGTCATCTTCAGCAGCAGCCCGATCAGGTAGCCGACGGTAAGTCCGAGGATATTGTGGAGCATCACGACCAGAATGACGATCCAGCCGCCGGCAAGCAGCTTGTGGGCATTTGCCGCGATGACAATCATCACGATGAGGCAGATGGCGATGGTGGAAACCGCCGGGAGATACGCCGTGGCCTGCTCCGTCGCCTTGGGCAACAGGCGTTTGACCAGCAGGCCCAGCACAATGGGCAGGATGACGACCCAGAGGATGCTCAGCAGCATTCCGAGCACGTTGACATCCACCGTCTCGCCGACCAGCAGCAGAACCAGTAGCGGCGTAAGCAGGGGAGCCAGGAGCGTGGACGTGGCCGTCATGCCCACTGAAAGTGCCAGATCGCCCTTTGCCAGATAAGTGATGACGTTGGAGGCCGTTCCGCCCGGGCAGCATCCGACCAGGATGACGCCGATGGTGAGCGCCTCGTCCAGGCCGAACAGGCGCGAGAGCGCAAAAGCGAGCAGCGGCATCACCGTGAACTGCGCCAGGCAGCCGACAAGCACGTCTTTGGGACGGGTGAACACCACGCGGAAGTCCTCCACCTTGAGCGTCAGGCCCATGCCGAACATGATCACGCCCAGCAGGGGATTGATGAGCGAAGGCTTCAGATGCCCCAGCACTTCCGGGAATGCAAGGGCCAGGATGGCCGATCCGAGGACCAGCACCCCCATCCAATCAGAAATCCACTTGCAGATCTGTTTCATGATTAACAGAAACAAAGATAAGCAATTTGCTCAGTCGTTGTCATCCAGCTGGAAGATGACATCGACCGGCTTGCCGAAGTGCGAATCTACTTGCCGGAGTCCTTCCTTTTTTGGTAGAAATAGTTCCAGCCCTCAAAGGCGAAACCGAAGAGCACGCCGGAAATCAAGTATTTCCAGATGCTGCCCACTTCGTTGAAGATGGCATCGAAGGCCAGGGTCAGGCCCATGAAGATGAAGGCCGACACGATGGATTTGATGAGATACTCTTTCATATTACTTTGTTAATTCCGGGAATCAGTCGCAGCAGCCAGGTCAGCGTGAAGGCCAGCACCGTCGTGACGGCACCGATGAAGAAAAATTTGCCGAAGGCGCCCATCCAGACGGTGTCCGTGGCGAACTGGAGGACCAGCATCAGCAGCATGTGGAAGATGTAGGCGCCGTACGACTGGGCGGCGCACCATTGCTTGAAGCCGCTGGTGCCGTTGTCGCAGCGGCGGAACAGCCAGAGCAGGCCGGCGCAGAGGAAGACGCACAGCAGGGATTCGTAGAAGCCGAACCAGCGCCAGACGAAGGCGCTCCATGCACCGTCGCCGCGCAGGTAGATGCCCAGGGCGAAGAGGACGCCGAGGCCGAGCGACGCGGCGCCGAGGCGGTCGCTCATCCGTTCCAGCCAGTTGAAGCGCCGGGCCAGGATGCCCAGCACGAACAGCATCACGTATTGCAGGTAATGGGCGGGCTCCATCGGCAGGGGAATGATGCCGAAAGGCCAGATCCAGTGGTCCTGCGGGCTCACCTGGCGGATGAAGAAGCTGCCGGTGCCCATCACCAACCCAATCAGGAGTAGTGCCCACCAGGTCGGTTGCTGCTCGCGGCTGCGGATCGGCGGGAAGAAGCGCCGGTACAGTGCGTAGAGCAGGCAGAACACGAGCAGGCTCTCGACGAACCACATGTGCCCGGTCTCGAACTTACCCGAAAGGACGGACAGGATCGTGCCCATCACCAGCCAGGGGATGCCCAACCGGATCAGCTTCTTGCGGACGAAGGCCTTGCCGCCGTTCTTGTCGTAGCTGGTCGGAACGAAATAGCCGGAAATCAGGAAGTATAGCCCCATGAAGAAGCCGGCGTTCACGCTGAAGAAATTTCCCAGCCAGGGGAGGAACTCCGCCGGATTGCTCGGCGTATACGCCCAACCCCCGCCGGTGCCATAGGCCTGCCCGGCGTGGTGGAAGATCACGAGGACGGTCAACCAGACCTTCAGGTTATCGAGATAGTATTGTCTGCCGCTTGTCATTTCGTCATTCTCCGCTCCATGAGAAGTTCTCCTTGCCGGCGCCGACCTCGAAGTGATACTTGACGATGCCGAGGTCGATGCGCGTATAGCCCCAGGGCGAGAAGAAGGTCCTGGTCTCCACCACAGCGCCGGGGTGTAGAATGAACTTGAATTTCTGCTGATTGACCGCCGTCGGGGCCAACATGGCCGCTTCCATGCCATTCCTGAACCATTCCGGCGGAAGGCCGTCGGATTCGTAGAAACGCTCCATCGGCTTCAGGGGATGCTGCACGCCGGGGGAGACGCCATAACCAAGGGCGATAAAGCAATGGACCGTATCTCCCTCGCGGAGCGTGAAGGTCCCGGGAATCTTCTTGTAGGTGAGTCCGACCCAGCAGCTGTTCAAGCCAAGGGACTGCGCCAGAATGACGAGTTCCTCCCCGTAGTAACCGGCTTTTTCTTCCCACTCCTTGCCCTTCGGCGCCGCCACGACCAGGTAATTCTTGACTCCGGAGAACTGTCCGTAGGTGGAGATGAACATGCCGTTGAATGCTCTGGGCTCATCCAGGACCAGCTGAATGTTCATCCCGTTCTCCCGGTTAATGCGTTCGATGGCGGCCCTGAGCGTGTCCGCCTTGGCCGCTTCAATCGGCTTGTCCAGGTACTTCCGCACGGAGTGCCGTGCCTTGATAGCTTCTATGAGTTCCATTCTATATCCTTTATTCGTTTGTTTTCTGGTATGCCAGCCTTTCGTCCCCGGAGGCAAGATAGATGATGCCGCAGTAGCGGAATCCGTATTTCAGGATGTTGTGCTGCATGATCCGGTTGTCCCGGTGCGTGTCGATACGGATGTTCGCGTCCCGGGCGAAGCACCAGTCCATGATGGCGCGGAAGACCCCGTGAATCTCCGGATAGCTGCCGATGCGGTGCACGACGTGGTAGGGCAGGGTGTCGTCCAGCCAGGCACCGTCGTAGATCTTTGCATAAGTCGGCTCCGGGGAGGGGATGAATGCGAAATAGCCCGCAATCCGTCCGTCCGCCACGACCACCTGGCCGTGCCCCCGGTCGATATCCTGCAGAATGGTTTCCTCCGAAGGATAGCCGCCCGTCCATTGTTTGGCATTGCCCGACGCGCGCATGATGCCCTTGGCCGCCTCCAGGACGGCCATGATATCCGGCAAATCATTCGCCTGCGCGGCCCGGATGGACAGCGTCGGGATTCCCAGCCAGAACCCAGGCCTATTTGTGTGCTGGAAGGTCATAATTATCCTATCCTCTTGCCAAAGATTTCGCAGAGCTGGAACTTCTCGCCGTTCTCTTTGATCCGGACGTTTTCCCAGCGGAAACTGTCCGGGGTGATGTCGGAGAAGATCCAGTAGGCGTTCTCTTCCGAGAGCACCTTGCCGACCAGCCGGTCGCCCTGCTTGGTGAAGCAGAGCCGCTTCATCGCGTGGTCGCAGGTGTAGACGACATCGTAGCAATGTTCCACCTTGTTGAACATGCGGAAGGATGAGCCGTATTCGCCGTCAGGCTGCGGCTCGGCCTCTTTCGTAGCCCGCGACGGGAAGATGAAGATGTCCTGGACACCCGTTCCTTCCAGAATCCGGCGGAAGATCCATTCACCCTTGACGTGGCGTTTGCGACCCGGTTCGGGCTCGTCGTAGTAGTCGCAGTCCCAGTCGCCGAGCAGCGGGGCGAACCAGTCGTATTCGTCAGGAATCCTGTCGGTCTTCCCGCTCAGTAATGCATCAATAAAAGTATCCATTATCTTCTGATTATTCCAAACAAATAGAACGATTATTCCGGCAGCGTCATCTTCTTCAGACGCTTACGATCGTAGACTTTCTTCGATTTGTGGATGGCCCGGCGGAAGGAAACAGGTTTGCCGTGCTCGGCAATCTCTTCGAGCCGGGCGGCTCTGCGGTTGGCCAGCATGAAGTCGGCCTCCGTGATCCGCAGTTTCTTCTGTTTCCGTTTCGTTTTCATCATGGCTGGTCGTACTCTCCGTATTCGCAGCCGATGTTGCGGGCGCTGATGCGGTCGATGAGTTTCCCGTCGGGCCCGAACAGCTGACAGGAATTCCGGGAAATATCGTGTTTGTTGAAACTCATGTTATTTCTTTAGTGCTACAACGCGAAGTTAATCACTTATCCGGAGTAAAGCAAAGCATCAAATGCTCCAGTTTGCCAACAGCATCATTTATGTCTTCGGCGAACGTCGTATGCTCTCGCAGGAAGGCATCTGATCCACCAGACAGGGCCTCATAAAGCTCCGGCGACATCTGATTTACGTAGGAGGAAATTGCGTTCTCGATGTGGTCTTTTTCGGCTTCCGAGGTGGAAAACCTATAGACCTTCTCCTTCTGATGGAAGAAGGCATATGCCTGTTCGATTGCTGAATGGTCCATAGCTCAGATGACTCTGTTTTGCTCCAGGCGATAAGCATAGCCGCCGCTGGCCAGAATACTGTCCATTTCCTCCCGCTCCATCCCGAAGTAAAAGCAGATCTGGTCCAGGTTTTCGAACTCCTCGTCCCTGAGCAGGAAATTGATGCAGGACACCAGCATCGGTATGTCTTTGAGCGGCAGATGGTCCATCTTTATTGTAATAGGAATTACGAACTGTGTTGCTTGGCGCTCATTCGGTCCACCTCGATGACCTCTGACTCACACCACACCTTCATCCCTTCGGGCGTGGCGGCCTGCTTGATGCGGCGTAATTCTCTGAATTTCATGCTTTCTTTTATACGTTCTTTAACTCCGCGTATCAAAGGTAACGAAAAAGATTCTTATTTTTGCACCCATGAAGAAGATCCTTATCATCCTGGCTGCCATATTGTGCGCCATCGCTTGTTCGAACGACACGAACACCATCTACCAGTTCAGCGCCGAGTCCAATTCGGGCGATACCGTGAACTTCTCCGACTACAAGGGCAAGGTCCTGCTCATTGTCAATACGGCTTCCAAATGCGGCTTCACGCCGCAGTATGACGGACTGGAAGCCCTGTACCAGAAGTACAAGTTCGAAGGCTTTACGGTCATCGGATTCCCCTGCGACCAGTTCGGCCATCAGGAGCCCGGCAGCAACGAGGAGATCGAGGAATTCTGCCGCCTCAACCATGGCGTTACCTTCCCGCTGATGGCAAAGTCCGACGTCAACGGCGAGAATGCCAACGAGGTTTTCAAGTGGCTCTATTCCGAGAAGCCTTTTGCCGGCTGGGGCGACAGCGAAACGGGGAAATTCATGGACGGAATGCTCTCCAGGAACGATCCGGACTATGCGTCCAATCCCGATATCAAGTGGAATTTCACCAAATTCCTCATTGACCGGAACGGCAAGGTCGTGGCCCGTTTCGAGCCGGTCGTGACCCCGGAAGAGATTGATTCGGCGATTCAAGCTCTCCTTTAACAGCAGGGGCGTGCAATGACGGTGGTCGTTTACTATCTCATTGGCATCAATTTCCTGGCCTTCCTGGCCTACGGCCTCGACAAGTGGAAGGCCCGGCGGGACAAGTGGCGCATCCCGGAGGCGACGCTGCTCCTGCTCGCCGTGCTCGGCGGCAGCGTCGGCGCCCTGCTGGGCATGTGCGTCTTCCATCACAAGACCAAGCACGTGAAGTTCGCCTTCGGCCTGCCGCTCATCCTCCTGGCCCAGCTGGCGCTCGCATACTTCATCTACACGAAGTTACAATAACCGATTATGAAGACCTTTCTGAAGATACTGACCCTTTTCATCTCCGTCGGCGCCATCGGCGGCGCCGTGATGATGTGGCTGGACCCCACCGGCGTGAGCTGGGGCGGGGAGGCGATGCTGGATCTCCTCCGCGCCAAACTGCCCTGGCCGGACATCTTCTTCCAGGATTTCTTCCCCTCCGGCTGCGTCCTGCTGGCCGTGAACGGCCTGCCGCAACTCCTTGCGGCCGTGATGCTCTTCAAGAAACATCCGCTTGCCTGTTGGGTGACCTTCGCCTGCGGCATCATCCTGATGCTGTGGATCGCCCTGGAGTGGTATGTGTGGGGATTCGTGGCCATCAGCAACATCTATTTCGTGCTGGGCCTGGTCGAAGCCGCCGTCGCCTGGCGTTGCCAGAAGAAGGCTTAAGGCAGGACAATCTTCTCGATTCGTTGGGCCACTTCGTCCGGGTGGTCCACCAGCAGCTGTCCGTGGTTGGACTTGGGGAAGACCTCCACGTGCAACGTCGGATAGATCTTCTGCAGGTGCTCCATCTGCGGCTTGGCCACGAAGGCCTCCTTCGTCCCGTACCAGAAATGGATGTCCGCTCCGTGGATGGACTCCAATTTGTTGGTATAGACTGATTTGTAGCCGTCCAGTACGGCGCGCCTTCCGCCGTAGGGGAAGGTCTTCCGGCATTCGTCCAGCAGCACGTCGAAATAGTGCGAATGGAACACCCGGCGCCAGAATCCCGTCCAGTGGTAGCAGGTCCACACATTGTAGCTTTGATAATAGCGCAGCGGGCCCACCAGCCATTTGGGCAGCGGCAGCAGGGGAGCGGCGTCCAGGATGGCGTGGTCGATCGTGACCTCGTCACGCTCCAGGATGCGGGACAGGATTTTGCCGCCCAGGGACAGGCCGTATGCGCCGTCCAGGTGGCCGTCGAAGCGATTCCGGATGAAGGCGATCGCCTGGGCCGCCTGGTCGTCGACGGAGGTGAAGCGGGTCTGCTCGCCCAGCGTGAAGCCGTCCACCTGGACGGCGATGATCTGGAACTTGTCCTTTAGCAGCTCCACCAGGGGCAGGAAGATCTCGTAGGAGACCCCCAGCCCCGGGATGAGCATCAGCGAGGGAGCGCCCTCTTTCCCCAGTAATTCAAACCTCATCGGACCGGACTGATGACGATGGTCCGCTCATAGGTCTGGGGATAGGCACGATAGCCGGGCAGCGCGCCGCGTGCCGTGTCGCCGACACCGGTGTCGGCGTAGTTGAGGTTGACGGTGATGTCGCCGGACCGCTCCAGCTGATACTGGTAAACGGCCTTCGTCAGGTTGTCCGTCGTGAAAGGATAGGCGTTGAATCCGAAGGGCTCGTCCATCCGGAACATCAGTCCCTTGCCGGATCCGTCGGTGAAGCAGACCCTGCGGCAATCCATGCGCAGACCGTAATCCTGAGGGATCAGGTACGGCTCATACATCTCGTCGACGGTCGTGGACCATTCTCCCATCCGGTATCCGCTCTTCCTGTCGGGATAGGATGCCTGCGGGCCGCGGCCATACCATTGGACATGGTCCAGGGTGCCGTCCAGCGAGAGCGTGACGCCGACGCGCGGCAGCCAGGCCGGCATGTCGCCTTCCGGGAAGAGCCGGTGCTTCACGGTCACGGTCCCGTCTGCGTCCACCCGCCAGGAGAAGAGGCTCTCCATGCCGATCGCGCGGCGTCCCATGATGTAGAGGTCCAGCTGGGTGATCCCCTGGGCGCCGCCGAAGAGGACCAGCTCGCGGACATCGATATACACGGCGCCGTCCTCCGTGCGTGATTTGACTGAAACAGGAATCCAGTTCAGATTGTCAAGTCCGGCGGCATAATAGATGGCTGCAATGGTGGAGCTGGCGCCGATGGTGCCGTAGCCTTGCTGGGAATTGTTCAGCAGAGAACGGACGGTGCCGGCGTTCCAGCCGTCAATCTCATTGGCCACGGGCGCTCTCCAGAGGTTGACCTTGAGCGGAGACGAGAGCATCTCTTTCCCGTCCACCAGCATGGAGGACAGGGCGCCGCTCCGGGCGTCGAAGGCGTAGGTAAATCCGGCGCCGGAGGCGATCAGCTTCCCGTCGGACGCGGCCAGACGCACCTGGCCGGCAGGTTTCGGGGCGGGGGCGGCCGGGAGGTTCCAGCCGTCGAGCTCGAATTGCTCCCAGGCCACTTCGTGTCCGGCGGGGGCCCAGATTTCATCCTTGCGCAGGCAGGAACTCAGCGTGAGGCGGTATTCCTTGCCGGGAACGATTTCCGGCCGTGTATAAGGCACGTGAACGGCCACGCTGCCCTGCGGCTCGATGTCCAGGTCCAGCGTGCCGGAGGCGACGGTCTCACCGTCCGCGGTCACTTCCCAGCGGGTCGCATAGACGGAGGCATTGGCGAAGTAGCTGCGGTTGCGGATTTCCACCAGGCCGGTGCGGCTGTCCAGCATGCGGTAGTTCAGCGGCTGCTGGCTCTTTTTCATCTGCCACATCTCGGGCTGGGGGACACGGTCCGGCCAGATACTGCCGTAGGTGCGCGCGCCGATGCCGTATGTATAGAAGCTGCCTTCCGCGATCTCCTCTTCGAAGTCCAGCCACAGTGCGGCGTCCGCCGGATGGAATCCGTCGGAAGGAAGGACGGCGGATGCAAAAACGCCCACGTTGTCAACCAGCGCGTCGATGATGAACTCGTTGGTGTCCTGGCCGTTACGCTCTTCGTTGCGGCCGACGCACAGCGACAGCGGAAGATTGCGGATCCTGCCCGAGGCTTCGCCCGAAGCTACTTCCGCGCCGTCGATATAGACTTTCATGGCGGAGCCGTCATAGACGGCGGTCACATTGTGCCAGCGGCCCTCCCAGTCGGCGGGGAGATCTCCGCTGATGGTTCTCACCTGGCCGTTGTCGATGTAGAATTCGATCTTGTCGTTATTCTGCCGGAGGCCGAACTGGCGGCTTCCTTTGGTGATCATATACCCGCCGCCGCGGTTGAAATGCCGCGGCATGATGTCCAGGGTCAGGGTGAGCTGGTCTCCGCTGATTTCGACATTGTCCGCGCGGTACACCTGAACCCACTGCTCCATCGGGCCCAGGTCGATGGCCTTGCCGGTAGGACCCGCCACGAGTTTGGCGCGGCCCATGATGTCCGCCCGGGTCCCGTAGGGCGATTTGTCCACCAGCCTGCGGACCGGCGTGGTGAGTCCGGGGCTAACGAAGTCCCACAGGGCTCCGCCCATCAGGGACGGATGCTCATCGATTTCCCGCCAGAAATCGTCCAGGTTCCCGCCGCCGTTGCCGGCTACGGAGACGTATTCATCCATGAAGGACGGACGCTTGTCGGCCTCGTCCATTCCGTAGGAGATTTCGTGCTCCATGGGGATCGGATAGCGCGGTCCGACGATGTCTTCCGCATCGTGCTTGGCTGCGTTGCCTCCGTACATCCAGAAGCGGGTGGGGTCGTATTTCCGGCCTTCTTTCACCACTTCGGTAATATTGGGACCCTCGCCGCTCTCGTTACCTGCGCTCCAGAAAAGCACGCAGGCATGGTTGCGGTCGCGAAGGACCATCTGGCGCACCCGCTCCTGATACATGGGGATGAAATCCGGAACGGAAGACACGTATTCCGTCGCGTGGGCCTCGTCGCCGGTCTCGTCGATAATATACAGGCCATACTCGTCCGCGAGGTCCAGGTACTCGTTGACGGGCGGGTAGTGGGACGTGCGCACTGCGTTGAAATTGAACTGCTTGAGGATCTCCATGTCCTTGCGGACAGTGGCCTCGTCCATCGCATGGCCCAGTTCAGGATGCTGCATGTGGGAGCACTGGGCGATCACCTTGAGCGGCTGTCCGTTCAGATAGAAGACGCCGTCGATGATTTCGGTTTTCTTGAAGCCGATGCGTTTGGTGATCTCGTCCACGACGCGGCCGGACGCATCATGAAGCGTCATGGTGAGGTCGTAGAGGTCTGGCGTCTCGGCCGTCCACTTCTTCGGAGAAGGGACGCGGGTGCGCAGCGTAACGGTCTGGCTCCCGTTGGCGGGGATGGAAACGTCGTCCCGCTGCATCCGGGCTACCTGTTTGCCGTCCCGGGAAAGCCTGGCGGTCAGGCTGTACCCGGAAGCGGCTGTGTCGTACGCCTTCAGGTCCAGGGTCAGGCTCAGGTCGGCGTCCGTGTAGGTCTTGTCGAAGTCCGTGATGACCTGCCAGTCGCGGATGCGTGCCTGCGGCGTGGCAAAGACGGTGACGTCGTCAAAGATGCCGGCGAGGCGCCAGTAATCCTGGCCCTCCAGATAAAAGCCGTCGCTGTATTTCAGCACCAGCACGGCCACCGTGTTGCGGCCCGGCTTGACATATTGGGTGATGTCGTATTCCGAAGGCTCCTGCGCGCCCTCGTTGTAGCCCACTTCCTGCCCGTTGATCCAGACGAAAGAAGCGGACGCTACCTTTTCAAAGCGGATGAAGATCCGGTCTCCCTTCCAGGAGGCAGGGAGTGTGAAAGTCGTCCGGTAAGCGCCCGTAGGATTATAATCCATCGGAACGTCCGGCACGGTCACGCTGAACGGGGCGGGAGGCAGGGGAGCCCCCGTCTGCGGGCGGCGCCACGGCATATATTGGGCCGCCGAAGGCATCATGTTCGTCTTGAAAGGCGCGCTGACATTGCGGAAAAGCGGCTCTCCGTAGCCCATCATCTCCCAGTTGGACGGCACCTCGATGAGGTCCCACTTCCGGTCGTTGAAGCCTGCGTTGAAAAAACCGTCCGGAATTCCGGACGGGTTCTGGCTGTAGAAGAATTTCCATTTCCCGTCCAGCGAAATGTGCTTATCCGGAATATGGAAGGCTCTTCCTTCCTCCTGGTTGAGCCCATATACGGACAGGTTCTCAACATAGTAGGAAAGGTCTTGCATGAAAGGCTTGTTCTGTGCCGGGAGCAGCGCCGGGGCCAATACGGCCAGGAAGAAGAATAAACGTTTCATTGGATTTCGGTTAACTGAAGCAAATATACATTTTTTTCAGAAGGATTTGTATTTTTGCAGCCGCAAAACGATTGGATATGGGAACGAAAGAGAACAGGACGCTGATTATCCTCCACATAGCTGTCCTCCTGGCGGGTTGGACGGGCCTTTTCGGCCGGCTCATCTCCCTGGGCGGCCTGCCGCTGGTGTGGTACCGGATGATGGTGAGCGTCGTCGTGCTGGCGCTGGTGATGGCCCTGATGGGCCGCCTGCACAGAATGCCCTGGAAGTCTTTTTTCAAGATTGCCGCCTGCGGCTTCCTGCTGTCCCTGCACTGGGTTGCTTTTTACGCCAGTATCCAGGCCTCCAACGTCTCCATCGGCGTGGCGTGCATCGCGACCTCCTGTTTCTTCACGACGCTCCTGGATCCGCTCATCAACCGGAAGCGGATCTCCTGGGTGGAGGTGCTGATCAGTTTCATTGCTATCGCGGGCGTGTTGCTCATCTTCAGCCTGGATGTCCGCTACCGGCTGGGCATCATCCTCGGCTTGCTCTCGGCGGCCATTTATTCGCTGTTTGCACTGGTGAACATCAACGTGGCCCGACAGACCGGGGAGGACAGCGCCACGATGCTCCTGTATGAGATCGTCGGCGGCATTTTCCTGCTGTCGCTGCTGATTCCGTTCTATACGTGGATCTTTCCCGGAGCCAGCCTGGCTCCGCAGGGGAGGGATGTCTGGTGGCTGCTCCTGCTGGGGTCCGTCTTCACCGTTCTCCCGTTCCTGTTCCAGCTGCAGGCACTGCAGGTGCTGTCGGCCTTCACGGTCAACCTGACCTACAACCTGGAGCCCGTGTACAGCATCGCCTTCGCCGCCCTGATGTTCGGCGAATACCGGGAAGTCGGATTCTCCTTCTGGCTGGGCATCGTCCTGATCGTCCTGTCAGTCCTCATCCAGAGCCGCCGGATCCTCCGCAGAAAATCCTAGAAAACGCCCGGGCGGGGAGCCCGGGCGCGTCTTTTTATTGTTCGGAGAAATCGTCTTTCCCTACGCCGCACAGGGGGCAAACCCAATCTGCGGGAAGGTCTTCAAAGGCGGTTCCGGGGGCGATTCCGTTGTCGGGGTCGCCGGCCTGCGGGTCGTACTCGTACCCGCAAATGTTGCATACGTACTTTTTCATACTGATTTGGAATTAGTTAGTGTTGTTGTACAAAGATAGCAAAATTACTGGAATACCCGCCGGCCCAGTGCCTGGTTGATGTGGGTCTCCAGGATATGGAAACTGGGGCCGACCATGGTGTTGTGGCCGTGGCCGTCCAGTTCGTAGAGGTAGGTCTGTTCGTGGCCGACCAGCTTCATCATGCGGGCGAGGTACTGGTTCTCGTCGTAGCGGCCGTAGAGTTCCAGCTCGCGGTCGCCGCAGATGAGCACCAGCGGCGGGCAGTCCGGGCGCACCCAGAAGATGGGCGCGAATTCGTCGATGGTGACCTGCAGCGGCTGCAGGCCCTGCATCTTGCGGACGTTGTAGTGTGTGACGGCCTGCCCGCTGAACGGGATGTACATCCACACTTTGTCCGCGTCGGCGCCGTAGGCGGCCAGCCAGGCCTTGTTGAGGCAGAGCATCATCCCGATGTAGCCGCCGGCGGAATGGCCGGTGACGACGATTTTGGCGGGGTCGCCGCCATACTCCGCGGCGTGGCGGAACACCCAGGCCACGGCCTCGGCGGCATCGTCCAGCGTCTCGCGGACCGTCACCTTCGGCAGCAGCCGGTA
>JAEEGJ010011322.1_pt1 | contig 22701 bp, 27 predicted proteins | sample 8958761 | NCBI WGS metagenome assembly JAEEGJ01 (sample SAMN16246546, study PRJNA631951) | gut metagenome | biome: gut microbiome; feature: rumen; material: RS-attached | host: Bos | place: Iran: Karaj | collected 2018-10 | reverse complement strand
GGCAGCAGGACTTGATAATATAAAAGTAGTCGCTACAGGCGGTCTGGGTTCTATCATCGCAAATGAGACCAAGGTTATAGATGAGTATGACCGGCTGCTGACTCTTAAGGGCTTGCAGATTATTTACGAGAAAAATAAAGACAAGATTTAATTATTGAACATTTATGAAGCTACGTATTGGAGACTTAGAACTTAATAATAACGTGGTATTAGGACCAATGGCAGGGGTTTGCGACCTGCCATTTCGCCTCTTATGCAAAGAGCAGGGAGCAGGACTAATCTGTACGGAGATGGTCAGCGCCAAGGCCATAATGTATAACAATAGGAATACCAAGGAGCTTCTGACTATAGATGAGAGAGAGCGGCCGGTATCACTCCAGCTCTTTGGGTCGGACCCGGAGATAGTCAGTTCCCAGGCGGCAAGGATAGAGGACCTGTCCTTTGACATATTGGATCTGAATATGGGTTGTCCTGTACCTAAGGTGGTAAATAACGGAGAGGGATCGGCCCTTATGAAGGATCCGGACCTGGCAGCCCGTATCGCCGGAGCCTGCGTTAAAGCCATCAAAAAACCTGTAACTGCAAAAATACGTAAGGGCTTTGACGAGGACAATTTAACGGCGGTGGAACTTTCGAAACGGCTGGAAGATGCCGGAGTTTCGGCCATCATAGTCCACGGAAGGACCAGGCAGGAGTTTTATTCGGGCAAAGCTGACTGGGATATTATCCGTCAGGTCAAAGAAGCGGTCAGCATCCCTGTAATAGGAAGCGGAGATGTAACAGACGGACCGACGGCTAAGAAAATGATAGATACCACCGGAGTAGACGGGGTAATGATAGCCAGAGCCGCAAGGGGCAATCCCTGGATTTTCCGGGAAGTAGTTCATTTTCTGGAGACAGGGGAAGAGTTACCCAAACCCTCCTGGGAAGAAAAGAAGGAAGTGATCCTTCGCCATGCCCGGATGCTTTCCGATTTTAAAGGAGAATATATAGCCATTCGGGAAATGAGAAAACACGTGAGTTGGTACACTGCCGGAATGCCCGGTTCTGCTAAGCTGCGGGGCCGCATCAACGAGATGGAGACCATGGAGGCCCTGATAGCACTTATTGATTGACATCGCAAGACGATTACGTTATAATAATCCCGCTGTCATAAGGAAGATACTGACAGTTTGAACGCTTAATATAAAGAGGTCATGAAGATGGAAGCTAAAAAGAATATCCTGACATACGAAGGATTGAAGAAACTGGAGGATGAGCTTGAGGACCTTAAGGTTAATCAGCGTAAAGCTGTTGCAGCCAAGATTAAAGAGGCCAGAGAGCAGGGAGACTTATCCGAGAATGCAGAGTATGATGCTGCCAAGGATGAGCAGAGAGATATTGAAGCTCGTATAGAAGAGATTACCGCGATCCTTAAGAATGCGGACATTGTTGACGAGGATGAGGTTGATCTGAATCGTATCAGCATCGGCTGCAGGGTTAAGGTTCTTGACATTGAATATAAAGAAGAGCTGGAGTTCAAGATAGTTGGTTCTACTGAAGCTAACAGCCTTAACGGTAAGATTTCCAATGAGGCACCTCTTGGAAAGGCGCTTATCGGAGCCAAGGTTGGACAGAAGGTTTCTGTAGATTGTCCGGCAGGGATTATCAAGTACAAAGTTCTTGAGATTCAGAGAGCAAATTAATGAACATAAGACGACTCCCTTCGGGGAGTCGAAAATGTATATAAGCATATTTACACGGTTTGAAAAGGAGGCACCACCTTGGGAGATAAGAATAATCAGGAACAGGTTCAGGACATAAACCAGCTGCTTAAGGTTCGTCGGGAGAAGCTTGCGGCCTTGCAGGAAGCGGGGAAAGATCCATTTACCATAACCAAATACGACGTGACACATCATACAGATGAGGCCAAAGCCCTTTATGAAGAACTTGAAGCCAAGCTCCTTTCAGGCAGGACTCCCGTGGATACCACAGGTATGGATGAAGCTGCTGAAAGAGAGGCTAAGAAGGCAGATTATAATGAGCGAAGAGCTATTATGGATGCCCAGCCTATCAAGGTGTGCATAGCAGGCCGTATGATGTTTAAGCGTGTTATGGGTAAAGCATCATTTTGTAATCTTCAGGACCTTAAAGGAAATATCCAGACCTATGTTGCCAGAGATGCCATAGGTGAAGAGCCTTACGGCGACTTCAAGAAGTCGGATATCGGAGATATATACGGTGTTAAAGGTTTTGTATTCAGAACCATGACAGGAGAGATCTCTATCCATGCCGAGGAGATGACCCTTCTTTCCAAGAGCCTGCAGATCCTTCCGGAGAAGTACCACGGACTTACAGATACGGATATGAGATACCGTCAGCGTTACACAGACCTCATTATGAACGCTGAGGTTAAGGATACATTTGTTAAGAGATCCAAGATAATAAGCGCTATCAGAAGATACTTAGATACCCAGGGATTTATGGAAGTAGAGACACCTATGCTGGTGGCTAATGCCGGCGGTGCCGCAGCCAGACCCTTCGAGACCCATTTTAATGCCCTTGATGAGGACTTAAGACTTCGTATTTCTCTGGAGCTTTATTTAAAGAGACTTATAGTCGGAGGCTTAGAGAGAGTATATGAGATCGGCAGGGTTTTCAGAAATGAAGGACTGGATACCAGACATAATCCCGAATTTACCCTGATGGAGCTCTACCAGGCCTACACAGACTATAACGGGATGATGGATCTTACTGAGAATATGTACCGTTATGTGGCACAGGAAGTTCTCGGCACCACCACCATTACCTATAACGGAATAGAGATGGACCTTGGCAAACCCTTTGAACGTATCACCATGATCGATGCAGTTAAGAAATATGCAGGGGTTGACTGGAATGATATTAAGGACCTGGATGCTGCCCGTGCCATAGCTAAGGAAAAGAATGTTGAGTTCGAAGACAGACATAAGAAGGGTGATATACTTAATCTCTTCTTCGAGACGTACTGTGAGGAGCAGCTTATACAGCCAACCTTCGTTATGGATCACCCAATAGAGATTTCTCCTCTTACAAAGAAAAAGCCTGAAGATCCTGAGTATGTTGAGCGTTTCGAACTTTTTATCACAGCTCGTGAGATGTGTAATGCTTACTCAGAGTTAAATGATCCGATAGATCAGCGTGAGCGTTTTAAGGCTCAGGATGCATTAGCAGATGCAGGTGATGAAGAAGCAAATCATACAGATGAAGACTTCTTAAATGCTCTTTCAGTTGGTATGCCACCAACCGGAGGAATCGGATATGGAATCGATAGACTTGTTATGTTGCTTACAAATAGTCCAGCGATAAGGGATGTAATTTTGTTCCCGACGTTAAAATCGTTATCCTAATGACGCTCAGCGACATCAGACGACGCGTTCCGACGCTCTACGGACAATCCCGGATTTAGACGGACTGATGCAAAAAAACGCATTTTCTGACAAACGTGTCGGAAGCTGACGGAGACTCATGTAAAAAATGAAAAATCGTTCGCGGAACACGACGGAATCTGTTGTAGACCACGAGAATGCCAATAAAAACAGGTAGTCCAAGGAACAGCTTTGGATGGCTAAACAGGCACTTGCTTTAGTAGAAGTACTGGAGTAGGTGCCTTTTTTGTGCTTGGGAGTAACATGTTAACATTTTTCATTCGAAAGGAGACTTTTGATTATGGCGAAAAAAATAAGCGAAGAACAACAGGAAGCGGAAAGAAAAAAAGAACTTCTCCGGACTTTAAGAAGAGGACCTGACCTTGATCGTTTTATTGAAGGTAAAAAGAGGAGCTTTGTTACATATGCACAGGGAGCACGAATGTATTCAATGAATTACTATTCGTTCGTTACTCTCGCAAGAGATGCGGGTGCAAATATCCGTATAAAAAAGAAAGTGGTCATTGATTTGGAAGTAATCGAAAAGTATTTGGAAAACAATAGAGAAGGAATGGAAGGAGAAAATTGATATGGTAAGAGGAACATCTAAAGATCCGGGTAAACAGGAAAGACTTGATAATTATAAGACTCAGCAGCTTAAGGGCGGTAAGAAAAAATGGGTAAGGTACGATGAAGGAGCGGTTTTGTATTCCATGGGAATTCACTCATTCATGGATTTAGCGAACGAAGCTAAGGCAGTATATCGGATTAAGCGTATTTGTCTTGTAAATACCGAGAAATTGGATGAATACATCGAAATGATGTATTCAGATCCGGAAAATGACTGAGGGGGGAAAGATTATGTGTAGAGTTATAGCAGTCGCAAATCAAAAAGGCGGTGTAGGAAAAACTACAACTGCAGTAAATCTGGGTATTGGACTTGCGAACGAAGGAAATAAGGTTTTATTGATTGACGGAGACCCACAGGGGTCTCTGACAATCAGTCTCGGTTACAGAGAGCCTGACAATCTTGAATATACCCTGGCAACTTTATTATCAGAAGTGATGGAAGAAAAGAAGTTGTCTCTCACAGAGACTATTATTCATCATGATGAAGGCGTGGATATTATTCCGGCGAATATAGAATTATCAGCACTTGAAATCAATTTGGTAAATGTTATGAGCAGGGAAGTCATGCTCCGAGGCATAGTAGAATATCTCAAAGCTGAATATGACTACAAGTACATTATTATCGATTGTATGCCATCTCTTGGTATGCTTACAATCAACGCACTGGCATGTGCTGACAGTGTTTTAATTCCGGTTCAGGCAGCATATCTTCCGGTAAAGGGGTTGGAGCAGCTTATCAAAACCATTGGTCGTGTTAAGAGGAGACTTAATAAGAATCTTCGAATTGAGGGGATATTGCTTACAATGGTGGATTTCAGGACGAATTATGCCAAGGATATTTCCCAGCTTGTCAAAGATACGTACGAGAATCAAATCGGGGTTTTTCATAGCTGTATTCCACTTTCTGTGCGTGCGGCCGAGATTAGTTCAGAAGGATCCAGTATATATCAGTACAATCCGAAGGGAAAAGCGGCAGATGCATATCGCACATTAACCGAGGAGGTGTTGGACCGTGGCTAAGAGAGTTGGACAGAAAATCAAAGTGAAATCCGTCGATGAACTGCTCTGTGTTCCTTTGGCAAATGGTTGTGATGAAATTGAGGTTGATAAGATTCATCCATTCAAAGATCATCCATTTAAAGTTTTGGATGATGAAAAGATGCATGAACTTGTTGAAAGTATCATGTTAAATGGAGTGTTGGTTCCGGTTACAGTAAGGCCGATAGAAGACGGAGAGTATGAAATGATCTCCGGACATCGAAGGTTATTTGCAGTCAAAGAAATCGGATTGGAAAAGATTCCTGCAATCATTAAGAAGTATGATGATGACGAAGCTGTTCTGGCTATGGTAGATTCGAATCTTCAGAGAGAAGAAATTCTGCCGAGTGAGAAAGCTTTTGCTTACAAGATGCGATATGATGCTATGCGAAGACAAGGCCAGCGTAGTGATTTAACTTCGTCCCGAATTGGGACGAAGTTGCCGGAAGGCAGAGCAGACGATGAGCTTGCGGAGAAAGTCGGTGAAAGCCGGGGTCAGTTGCATCGCTATCTTCGCTTGGTGGAACTCATTCCTCCGATTTTGGAACTGGTAGATAAAAAAGCCTTAGCACTAGCTACTGCAGTGGAAGTATCTTTCTTGAAACCGAACGTTCAGAAGATGCTTTACGATTATATGCTTGAAAATGATATCTGTAAGACATTTCAGATTTTTGCTTTAAGAGACTACTTAAAGGAAAACGATACCATCACCAAGATGGAACTCATACGGATTCTGAATGAGAATGCTCCTAAAGATGAGAGCAACAGATTTCAGCAGCTTACAATCACCAAGAAAAAACTGCAAGAATACTTCCCGACCTTTTACACAAAGTCACAGATGGAGAAGGTTCTATTTACTTTATTAGAGGAATGGCATGAGAAAAACAAGGAGGATAATTGAATGGCTATATTGAGATTATTTGCGAAGATATTGTTGATGCCGATAGTTTTACTGCTTGTTGTAATAAAGTGGCTTATAGAGCTTTTTATGCGCTTTACGGCAAGCATAGTGGGACTGTCCTTGATTTTGATTGCAGCAAGTGTCGTTTATTGTGTGATAAGTCAAAGATGGCAGGAGTTGTTTATATTTGTTCTGACTGGCGGAGGAATCATTGGATGTATGTTTTTGCTTGTATTGTTTCAAGAAGGAATAAATTCTCTGATAAATAACATTTCGGAAACTTTGACATAACAGGATGTCACATTTTATAAGTAATTTTTCGGATCTTTAGCGAGTAAATTTTCGATGCAGGATGTACTATTACGGAACAGAACGGATAAGGACGGAAAATTAAATGAATGTCTCGTGTTGTCAAAAGTGTTGTCAAAAAAATACGAAGAAGGATTTATTTGGAACAGTATGGAGCATTACGACACAATTTGGAGCGCGTTGGACAAAGACGGCAAAACCAAAGGGCCCAGTTTACAGGATGGATTATTTCTACATAAGTTGGAACAGGACGGACTAAATCTGACTAATAGTGTGGAAAATCTACTTTTGGGCATTTTTCGAGATTCAAACAGGCATTTTCACATTCTTCCGATTCAAAACATAATATTCTTCCGACCGAAAAGATAACATTCTTCCGATTCAAAGTTTGTTTTTCTTCCGATTTGTGCTAAAATCTTAATTAAGAACAGGATGAAATGGAGGTGTAGGCACGGAAATGGGAGATAAGGAGTATATCAGTAGGTTATTTGATGGGATTGTAGAGTTTACCCTTAAGAGCAAAGGTGCATTAGTGATAGTTGGTCCTAAATGGTGCGGAAAATCGACTACAGCTAAAAGGTATGCAAAAACGGTTATCGACCTGATGCCCTTGGAATCTAGAAATGAATTTATAGAACTGGCGAAGATTTCACCGACAAACTTCCTGAATTATGGACCTAAACCGATACTGGTCGATGAGTGGCAGCATGTATCGTTCATCTGGGATCAAGTTAAATATGAAGTTGATAAGACCGGAGAGTTTGGACAGTATATTCTGACAGGAAGTGTAACTGACAAGAGCAGGAATGAACTGGATGATGAGAGTAGTAGACATACCGGTAACGGAAGAATCATTCGAAAGATGATGCGAACCATGTCTTTATATGAAACAGGAGACAGTAACGGAACAGTATCTTTACAGGATCTAAAAAACGGAAAGTTTTCACAGGCAGTTTCAAAAAAAGACATAAATGATTATGCATACTTTGTATGCAGAGGTGGATGGCCTGTTGCAATAGGCAAGGAACGGGATGTTTCTTTAGCACAGGCAAGAGACTATTATGAAGTGGTCGTGACCGATGATATCTTCTCACTGAAAGATATACCGCTTAAAAAGGATGAGCAAAAAGCCAGGAAACTTATGCGTTCCTATGCAAGGAATGTTTCCATAGCAGCAACAGATACGACACTTCTTGAGGATTGTGTCGGAAACGATGAAACCTTTGATAAGGATGTATTTGCTAAATACCTGAATGCTCTTAGAAATTTATATGTCATCGAAGAACTCCCTGCCTGGAATCCGAACTTAAGAAGTAAGACTGCTATCAGAACAAAGGAGACGAGGCATTTTACAGACCCGTCGATTGGTGCAGCAGCACTTGGCATCACCCCGGAAGGAATCTTTAAGGATATTACTACATTTGGATTACTGTTTGAGTCATTGGTTGTACATGATCTAAGGGTATATGCCGATGCTATAGGAGCCAGAGTTTATAAGTACCGTGATTCCAAAAAACGTGAGGCGGATGCGGTACTTCAGTTTGCGGATGGCTCTTGGGCACTAATAGAAGTAAAACTTGGGGGAGAAGAAGATATCAAGCAAGCAGCCGATAATCTGATAAAGATTGCTGATGATATAGATTGGGAGAAGACGGGCAAACCGGCATTTCTAATGGTGGTAACAAAGAATAAGGTGGCATATCGGATGGATAACGGTGTATATGTTGTTCCTTTGTGTTGCTTAAAGGACTGAAAATATGAAGAGATAATTCTGTGCAAATAAAAACTCTCCATGACTATTTTCATGGAGAGTTTAAAATGACAGAAATGAGAAATTTAGGTAATTATACTATTATCTTGTGTTATGTAATATCGTGTTGATGAACCCATTCCCTTAAAAGGAAAGTGCAGAAATAAGGGAATGTGTAAATGTTGTTTTCAAATCCGATATTATTCAAGGAGAGTTTCATTCCCCATTTTATATCGGAATATTTATCTTTATCTATAAGATTTTTTAAGGATTGAGATTGTCCTTTGCGGGCTTTAACTTCCAAAGGAATTAAATAATCCTTTCCTCTGATGAAGAAGTCTTCTTCCAGAGTTCCGTCCTCTCTTTTGTAATAGAATAATGAATATCCCTGTTTATAGAGTGCTTCTCCGACGATGCTTTCGTATAACGCCCCTTTGTATACTCCAAGGTTCTTATTTGCACGTAAGTCTTCCTGGGACTCATCATCCAGCATAGCTGTTAAAAGACCTGTGTCTGCAAAGTATAGTTTAAATTTGGTATCATCATAATTACCTTTGAGTGGCAGTTCCGGAAAACTAAGACAGTAGCATTTTTTGACGATTCCAGCATCCTGAAGCCAGTCGATACAGCCACCGTAGTCATGGAAACGTGCACCGGTAGCCACCTTTGATATTTGGAATTTCTTGTTTTCTTTTGCTAATTGTACGGGAACGGCATCAAATACTCTGGTGATTCTTGTTTGGTCAGCTCCATCGGCATATTTGCGAATATCTTCTTTATAGGCGCTTATGATATCGTTCTGTATCTTGTGTGTGCCTGAAAAAGATTTTGTCTCGAAATATGTGGCAACTACTTCCGGCATGCCACCGAGTATTACGTAATCTATAAACAGAGAATCCATAGTGTTTTTTAATGATTCACCGAATGGCTTTATTGAAACCATATACTCAAATAAGTCGTCTTTGAATGAATCATCATATCCTCTGGCCCATAGAAATTCCTCGAAATCCATGGAATACATTTCATAGTCTGTTTTATATCCCACGCTGATGCTTTCAATCTGCTTGTAATTAATTCCAAGGAGGGAGCCGCTACATATTATGTCATAGCGACCGTCTTCTGAGAAAAACTTAAGAGATGTTACAATATCCGGATACGACTGGATTTCGTCAAAGAAAATCAATGTTTTCTTCGGTGCAAACGAAAAGTCAGGATTAATTCTCGTTATGTTCTTTATTATGTCGTCCGGGTTATAACCGTTTTCCAAAATAGTTTTGTATTGCGGACTTTCGATAAAGTTTATCTCCACAACTATTTCGTAATGACTATGCGCAAATTCGCGTATGGACTTTGTCTTTCCAATCTGTCTGGCACCTTTGATTATTAGGGGTTTCTTATCTTTGTCGTTGAACCAGTTTTCCAAGTAGGAGTCTATTTTTCTACGTAAATATGCCATTTTGCACTCCTTTCCACGTGATTTTTCTTAATTATTATAACTGATACCACATCAACTTTCAACATTTTTAGAGCCATATCACAAAACAAAACAACATTTTTAGAGCCATATCACAAAACAAAACAACATTTTTAGAAATTCAGATTTCTTATCTTTCGGTCTTTCGGGATCCTGTCGTAATAACAAAAATAATAGAAACAAAAAAAGAAGGCGTAGAAAACAAAAAAGAAAATCAAACAGATACGTTGGAATTTAGAGATGATTAGAATTTATTTTTGGAAACTTATAGTTTTTCGAAATAGTGGGGGGTTTTAGATAACAATTTAATAACATAACCTAAGCGATATTGTATGGCGAATACGGTATCGCTTTTTTTATTGTAAGGAGATTTATATGGAAGAAAAAGCACTAAGAAAGAGGAAAAAGACAGAGGAGAGTTTTTCGGAAAAGATTGAAAGAATGTTTGATTACGGTCTGGATACTTCAGCCAGTTCCGATCATCCGTTTTTGCGCTTGTCCGATAAGGGAGTAGCGAGGGACATATACTTTGGTTCAACAATTACGGATATTGATTTCGTCACATATGATGAAAAAATAGATGACCATATAAAAATTGCCACTATGGAACTTCGTACGGGACTTTTTAAAAACGAATACGAGATGATAGAAGTAGCGGATGAAAATACAGATTTTCGTACGACAGCATATGTCGCCTGTCAATATGATTCCAAATGTAAGAATCATCTTATGGAGAACTGCAGTAATAATGGTCAGAAATTCTATTTATGCGAGATTCATACGCTGTATGTCTCGGAAGAATTCAGAGGGAACGGATTAGCAAAATACTTTTTGATGATGGTTCCCGGAATCGTTGATGGATTGCTTAATTATGAACATTACAACGGGATTATAGCAACACATATAAATCCCTGGGTATATCAGGGGACACTTAATAAAGAACTGTCAAGAATCACCCCTTTAACATACATAGACAATCCTGATGATGAAACAATAAAAAGGATGCAAAAGCCACTTATTGAAGCAGGTTTTAAAAAGATAAACGAAAGAGATTTTTGCATAAGTAATTATAAACTTAAAGAGTTTTCAAGGAAGAAAGGGTTGGACTTTTCTTATAAAGGATACGTGGGTTAATTATGAATAAGTCTTTTGGAGGAAGTAAATGAAAATAGTTATTTCACCCATATTAGTAGTTAGTAGTGTGATTCTTATTTCTGTATTAATAGCAGGTTTTATATTTTTACTTAAGCTCCTGCGAAAAATCAGAATGGAAAATAGACGAAGGAAGGAGGAGGAACAAATGGAATTCTTCGCGGCAACAATCGCGGTTTTAAAAATCGTATTAACCGCAATCGGCGCCGGAATCGGTATCTGGGGAGTAGTCGAATTACTTGAAAGTTACGGAGACGGCGGCGGTTCATCAAGATCAAAAGGAATTAAGCAGCTTATGTCCGGCGGGGGTATTATAATCGTTGCCCAGACGGTCATTCCGCTTATGGCAAATCTGTTTACGACAACTCCGGGAGGCTGAAACGATGGACAGATTAATTAACGGAATAAGCGACTATTTATCGGAAGTGCTTATCGGTCTCATCGAATTCTGTCTTAAAAACATGTTTACGGATATTAATGAAGGCATGATAAATGTCGTAATCCTTGCAGGATACGGACCCGGCACTTTAATGCCGGAAGCATATGAGATGATTAAAAAACTTTCCGACAGTGTGATGCTGCCGATCTCGAGTATCATTATAAGTTTCATAATGACTTATGAGCTTATAAGCATGGTTATTGATAAAAACAACTTGCATGATATTGATTCGGCAGTGCTAGCAAAATATTTATTTAAAGCATGTGTGGCTGTGGTATTACTTACACACAGTTATGAAATAACGATGGCCATATTCGATGTGGGTTCGTGGCTGGTTTTGGAAGCAGGAAAAGTAATAGTCCACAATACGAACATGTCGATAGAAAGTTCTTTGATCAGTACATATGTGAATTCATTATCAAGTATGAAACTGTGGGAACTGTATGCGACCGCAACGGCAGTCATATTAGAGATGTTTGCATTTAAACTCTTTACGATTTTAATCCTTGTACTCAGTTATGGAAGAATCGTAGAGGTTTTTTTAATGGTTTCAGTATCCCCGATAGCTTTTGCGACATTAGGAAACAAGGAATGGGGAGTAATCGGGACCAATTACATAAAGGGACTTTTGGCACTTGCTTTCCAGGGCTTTTTTATCATGGTTCTGGTCGGAATATATGCAGCACTGGTAAAAGGGCTTTCAACCACAACAAACTTAGCAACGATGGCAGGCAACCTATTGGTTATATGCGTTTTATTCTGCTTCGGTTTATTTAAAACGGCAAGTCTTTCAAAACAGATATTTACGGTAAGATAGGAGAAAAAAATGGAACTGGAAGAAAATATAACAGGCGATTTGTCAAAGATAAAAGCCAAGATTGTTTTTGGTCTGACGCTCCGCCAGATTATCTGTTTTGGATTGGGATTGGTTGTTTCCCTTCCTTTCTTTTTTCTGACAAGGAAAGTCATAGGTTTAGAGATGGCGGCGATGCTTGTAATGGTTATGGCATCGCCCTTTTTCGTCCTGGGAATATATGAAAAGAACGGGCTTCCTATTGAATGGATTATATTCTTTTATATTAAAAGAGCGAAATTAAGAAGCCAGATAAGGGAGCGAAAAATCATTACTGAAAAGGAAAGAGAAGACCGGAGAGAGACCGTCAGAAAGGAGATTAAGGAACTTGAAGATAAAGAAAAAGCGAGTCTTCGATCAAATGAAAAATCAAAGGCTCTTACTTAAAAGGCGGATTGATCTATATCTTGAAACCAGAAAAATGCGGGCTTTAAACAAAGAAGAAAAGAATAAGTTATACTTCCTTAAACTCGAAGAAAACGGACTCTTAACAGAGCAGATAAAGGTGACGACGGCAGAAGAGAGCGTACCGTTTGTAAGGATGTACGAAGAGGGTATCTGTCAGGTGACGGATACCTTCTTTAGTAAGATAGTCGAATTTGAAGATATTAATTATGAACTTCTGGATACGGAAAGAAGGAGGGAAGTAAGAAACAAATATGAGGATCTTCTTAATCATTTCGGAAATGAAATGAAAGCGGAGTTTTTCTATTTTAACAGAAAGATCCCGGAAGAAGTGTTTAAAAGGCGGATTGAAATAAAAGATAAGGAAGATGAGTTTTCCATGGTTCGTACCGAGTATGCCGAGATGCTTAAAAACCAGTCAGCAAAGGGAACGAACGGAATAAAGAAAAGTAAGTTTTTACTCTTTGGCGGTGAGTTTGAATCATACGAAGAAGCAAGAGGGAAGTTAAATGATGAAGAAGGGGAAGTCTGCAAGTTATTAACCTCGATGGGAGCCGGTCCCAAAGGTTTAAACGGCGAAGAGTGGCTTACACTTCTATATGAATATTTTAACCAGCCCGTAAAAAAGGAATATAAGTTTGATTTTAAGGAAGTTGCAAATCGCGGTATAACCGAGAAGGATTTAATCGTACCGAAGGCTTTTGATTTCAGCGAAAAAGATGAGTTCAGATCCGGAAGTAACTATGGTAAATCATACGTTCTTAATTTAATAGGGCCTGTAATAAAGGATGAGTCTTTCTCAGGAATCTTATTGCTGGAAGGAAACTTCTCAGTATCTACACACTTTTATCAGGTATCAACCAGGGAAGCGATTAAGGAAGCAAAAGAAGCTTTAACCAGGGTTCAGTCAAGAAAGATTGATGAACAAAAGAAAGCATTCAGGGAAGGGTATGACATGGATATACTTCCTTCCGATATGAAAAAAAGCGAAGCTGATGCTTTGAAACTGGTAGATAACGTAAGCGGATCCAATCAGAAGCTTTTCCATACAAACATAATTATTACAGTGTTTGGTAAGAATAAAAAGGAGCGGGATGCAATCTATAAGAAGGTCAGTTCCAAGATAGAGATAATGAAATCGGAATTAGTAATGTATGATTCACTGCAGGAAGAGTGCTTCTTTTCAGGAGCTCCAATTCTTTATAACGGTTTCTCTGAGATAAGCGAGAGAACTCTTTTATCAAAGGATTTATCAATACTTATTCCTTTTACGACACAGGAACTTATTATGAAGGGTAATTCCATCTACTATGGTCTAAACTTTTTATCCAATAACTTAATTTTAGCAGACCGTAAGAGGCTTATTAACCCGAACGGACTGATTATCGGAGCACCGGGATACGGTAAATCATTCTTTGCAAAAAGAGAGATTATAGCATCTTTTTTACAATCAAATGATGAGATTATCATATGCGATCCTGAAGGAGAATATTATCCGGTAGTTGAAGCCCTGGGTGGTCAGGTAATAAGGCTTGCGGCAAACTCACTTGAATACTTAAACCCCATGGATATACAGGTTTCACATAAAGATGATACGGAAGCTTTGAGACTTAAATCTTCTTTCATCATAACCCTGCTTGATTTGATAGCGGGTGAGATGGGAGAACTTGGAAATGATGAAAAAGGTATTGTGGATGACTGCATAAGAAGTATTTATGATGAATATTTTGAAAATCCGGCTCCGGAAAACATGCCGACACTGGAAGATTTGTATAAAAGACTTTTAACATATAATCCTGCGGAAAATAATCCATATATGGATATAGAGATGATTGCTGAAATAAAAGCTCAGGCAATAAGGATTGCAAACAGCATGAAACTTTATGTATCAGGATCACAAAACTATTTTAATCATAGAACCAACGTAGATTCAAAAAACAGAATCATATGTTTTGATATAAAAGATCTGACAAGCCAGTTAAAGAAGATGGGTATGCTTATCGTTCAGGATGCGGTTTGGAACAGGGTTTCCAAAAACAGGGAACGCGGTATTGCAACCAGGTATTACTGCGATGAGTTTCACTTATTACTTAAAGAAAAACAGACAGCCGATTATTCGATAGAGATGTGGAAACGTTTCCGTAAGTGGGGAGGAATTCCTACAGGATTAACTCAGAACATAAAAGACTTCATGGTAGGCGAAAATGTATCAAGTATTGTTGAGAATACATCTACGATTATCATATTTAACTGCGGTCCGACAGACAGAGAGATTTTGCAGGCTGCTTATAAATTGACGGATAAGCAGATGGATAAGATAAGTAATGCGGAAAAAGGTTCCGGATTACTTATAATGGACGGTTATGTAATACCTTTCTATGACAGATATCCTAAAGATACAGAGACTTACAGGATCATGAATACGAAGCCTAAGGAGGAGACTTTCGATGGATGAAAGACAAAGAAGGGCCCAGAGACTTCGTTATGCGGCAGATATCGGAAAGAAAGCCTTAAATAAAGAAATCCCGACTGTAAAATTAAACAGGGTATTTGATGAAGAAAAAGGTAAGGCAGTATTAAAACCGGAACTATCAGATAAAACGATAAAACTTCCTGAAAAATCAGAGAGTGTTGAAAGATTAAAACAAAAAGCCAAAGCAGAATTGCGAGCGAAGATTGACAGGGAACTGGCTGAAAATGAAGACGATAACCTTGGAACCGAAGCATTACGTAAAGGAGGGAATGCATCTTTAGAAGCCAGGAATGCAATAAAAAAGAGCTTACCGGATGATAAGCTAATAAGACAAAAGACTGTCGAAGCCCTAAAGAAACAAAAAAAGAAATTAGAGAGAGAAAAACGTTGGAAAGAATTTAAAAAGGAAACGTTTGATAAAACAAAGAAAGAAACTACAAAGAAAGCAGCAAAAAAGACAGCGGAGACAGGCGCAAAAAAGGCAGTTAAAGAAACCGGTAAGGAAGCAGTAAAAGCCGAAGCCAGGCATGAATTCCACAGGTTCCTATTTAAGAAAGCACAAAGAACAGCTGCAAAGGAAGCAGCAAAAAAGACAGCGGAAGCTGCAGCAGTAAAAGCCGGTGCAGATGCGACTGTGGCTGTAGCAACGACAGAAACTACCAAACATGCAGTAGGAATTGCTACAGGAGTAGAAGAAGTCTTACTTATCATATCAGCGGTAATAATAATGATTATAATGCTGATTATTCTTATAGCAGTAATACTTACTTTTATTTTCTTTCATGGATTCTTTCAGACTAATATCGCCATGGGTATGTATCAGGCAGAAGAGACGGAAATAGAAGAAGCAGAACTTCATATGTCATATCTGGAAGCCTGTCTTGTTGATTACATGTATAACCTGCCAAGCAATGAAGAAGGATACGACGGATATGTAATCGAAGGCGGAATCACGGTTGGTCATAATCCTTTTACATTAATCAATTATCTGACCTGCAGGTATGGAGATTTTACTTACTCATCTGTAGAGGGAGAAATAAATGATCTTTTTAACGAGATGTATACAATCGATAAATGGATTGAAGAAAAACAGGTTCCCAAAAAAGATGATGAAGAGGATGATGATGACGAAGATGAAGATGACGATGACGAGGATGATGAGATTGAATATGAAACCATATATATTCTTCATGTGAAACTTACAAGGGATAATACTCTTGATGAAGTCGTGTCAACCAGGCTTAGTGATGAAGAGAAAGAACAGTATGAACTTCTTGATGAAACAAAGGGTGGATTACAGTTTATAGCATCTCCGATCGGAGGTAATTACTACGGAAATATGTCATCATATTATGGGTATCGGTATCATCCCATAAGTCATAATATTTCCCTTCACAGAGGTCTTGATATAGCTCTTCCCGAGAATACACCTTTAATAGCAGGGATAAGCGGGGAAGTGACTTATACAGGGTACGATGAAGGGGGATATGGCAATTATATAATCATAAAAAATTATAAGGGCGAAGAAGTAAGATATGCCCATATGAATGAGGTTTCATTAAACACGGGAGATACGGTTACCAAAGGTGAAACAGTGCTCGGACTAAGCGGAAATACCGGAGCAAGTACGGGACCGCATGTACATATAGAAGTATTGAAAGAGGGAGAATACAGAAACCCTCTTTTTTATATAGCTGATTCATAGAAAGGAGGGCATATGGATAAAAGAAGGAAAGAACTTTGTGACAGACTGACGGAAGCAAGAGACCAGCTTGATAAGAAACAAAAACTGGTTAAATACTGCGAGGAACAACTGCAGATTTATGATACTTCCCAGGATTATAAGATTTTAAATAATCATCATATAACACCGGGCGGTTTAAATTTACTGCTTTCGAAAATGAAAGAAGAAGGAAGTCTTAAAGTATCTAAGGAAGGAGTTACATATAAGGATGAAAGAATTGATATATAAAAGGACTTATTTAGTCTTCTTTGCAGTGGCGTTAATACTCACGTCACTTTTTTTATTTAAAATCCCGGTTCATGCGGCGCCTGAAGATGAAGAGGCCCAGGAAGAACCCATCCCTGTAATCATAAAACCGACACTTAACGCAAGTATCTCGGATAAAGCATTAACGATTAATGCAGAAAGCGAGAAAGGGATTAAAGCCATATACGTAAACGGATATGAATTCGAACCAACGGATGGGAACTTAAAGATTAATCTTACAAGATTCGATGCCGGTTATGAGAAATTCTTTATCTTCTGTGAGGATATGGAAGGTGTCAGATCAGATATCTATGAAGTTGAAAACCCGTACTTTGATACGAATTTAAAAGATACGGAAGATCCTTCAAAAGAACTTCCCACGGATGCGGATGCGACACCGCCTTCCAGTGCAACAGGAGAGATATCGGAACATATAAAAAGCGGTGGCAGGGATTATTACCAGATTGAAACGAAGGGAGGCAGAACCTTTTATTTAATCATCGACAATTTGACGGATGAGGAAAAGGTTTATTTCTTAACGGAAGTATCAGAAAGAGACCTTCTTAATGCTACGGATGATAATTCGGAAACACTGCCCAGAAACTCAGCAGTACCGGAGGAAGGAATAACTCCCGAGAGTGTAAGCACAAATAATAACGCGAAGGAAACAACAATAGAAACGGTGTTTGGAGAGAGCAAACCAAAAGAAAAGGAGACAAAGATGGCGGATAAATTAAATATTTCTTCGATGTCAGGATCATCATTTATGCCGTATGCGGTGATCATCATCGGAGGAGCAGCATTTTTTGTAATTCTCTTACTCGTTAAAAAGAAAAAGAAGAAAAAGGATTCACTTGATTCGAATGAACTTTTCGAAGATGACGAGGAAGAAAAAGATGATAAAGAAGACGAGGAAAGGAGGTAGGAAAGATGGATAAGAATATCACACCCGAGACAGATAAGGTAAGTAAAGATGCCCAGAAAGAAAGACTTGAAGCTTACGCAAAGAAAATGAAAGAACTTAAGGATAAGAAGGAGAAGAAATAATGGATTTTGAACAGTTTAAAGAGGAAGTCAAGGAGAATATAAAAGATTTTCTCCCCGAGAGATATGAAAACGCAAACGTTTCGATTAACGAAGTAATTAAGAATAACGATACCAAGCTTTATGGATTGACTATCAGAACGGATGATCAGACAATAGCCCCGACTCTTTATCTGGAAGATTATTTCAAAGAATACGAGTCCGGTAAAAGCATGGATTTTGTTCTGGATCATATAGCAGGGATTTATGATGAAGCAAGCGTTAACGGTCTTGATATTGATACAAAAGAGATGGTCGATAAGATAACAAATTATGAAGAGACAAAGGGAAAGATCGTACCGAGAGTAGTAAACCGTGAATCAAATGAAGAAAGACTTAAAAACATGCCCCATACCGATATGGGAGACCTGGCTGTTACATATCATGTTGATCTTGGCAATTCGGAAGACGGTCAGATGAGTGTTGCGGTATCAAATGAGATGCTTAATAAGTATGGTGTATCTGTAGAAGAGATGCATGAGAAGGCATGTGAAAACATGAAGGAAATCTCGCCTGCAACATTTGAAACAATGGTAGAGACTCTTGCTAACCTCATGATACCGGGATACGAAGATATGGATCCGGAAGAAAAAGCAGAAGCGAGAGCACAGTTTGAAATGCCCGATCCCGGTATGTATGTTCTTTCGAATGGTTCAAAATCATTCGGAGCTGCAGCGCTTCTTGATACAGATACCATGGATAAGATCGAAGCCGAAGTCGGAGAGTTTTATATCCTGCCTTCATCCGTTCATGAAACGCTTATTGTTCCCATAAGAGAAGGCATGGAATTAAAGGACCTTGAAGCCATGGTTCAGGAAGTAAATGCCACACAGGTCGCTCCTAATGAAGTTCTTTCGGATCATGTGTATAAATATGATTCAAAGAATAAAGAAATTTACAGGGCCGATAAGGAAGCAGAACATTTTAAGGAAAAGGAAGAAAAACGTCCTTCCCTTAAAGGCAGAATAGAAGAGAAAAAGAAAGAAGTAAAAGAAAAGGATTCAAAGACCGATAAGGTTAAGACTAAGACGGAAGTGAGGGAGTAATATGGCAGATACAATTACAGAAGCTCCCGAGAAGAGCATGAAAGAAAGAGTTAAGGAATTAACCGATAAACTCGAACAGGGATTAAAAGAGGTGTTTGAGAGCGATAATTATAAGAATTACTTAAATACCATGGCTAAATTCCATAATTATTCAATCAATAATACACTTCTTATCAATCAGCAAAAGCCTGATGCCACATTGGTAGCCGGGTATGATTCATGGGTAAGAAATTTCGACAGACACGTAAAGAAGGGTGAGAGGGGCATAAATATAATTGCCCCTGCTCCTTTTAAAACAGAAAGAGATGTACCGATAATTAATCCCGAGACCGGTCAGCCGATTCTTAAAAAGGACGGCACTCCTTATACGGAAAAGAAGGAAGTGACAATACCGTATTTTAAGATTACAAGAGTATTTGATATTTCCCAGACCGAAGGAAAGGAACTGCCGACAATAGGCGTTAATGAACTTTTAAAGGACGTGGACGGCGCAAAGGATTTTATTGAATCACTTAAAAAGGTAAGCCCCATCCCTATCGAATTTGGCGAAACAAACGGGGATTCAAAGGGCTTTTATTCGCCGGTGGATAACAAAATTGTGGTTAAGGATGGAATGAGTGATGCTCAGACTATTAAAACAATGGTCCATGAAATAAGCCATGCGAAACTTCATAACCCTGACAGGGCAGAAGAAAATGCCGGTAAGAGTAAGGGTACCATCGAAATGGAAGCTGAATCCATCGCATATATCGTCTGCCAGCATTTCGGTATAGATACATCCGATTATTCATTCGGATATATAGCAGGCTGGTCTGAAGGAAAAGAGACGGATGAACTGAAAAAGAGCATGAATACAATAAGAGAAACTTCATCCGAGATGATCTACCGCGTTGAAGGCTCCATGCGACAGATCGACCGCGACCGTCATAAAGACCTATATGTCGATAAAGATACCGAATTTCTTGATGTGACAATCGAAACACCTTTTGATACTCCAAAACAGAAGGAAGAACTTAAAGAAAAAACAAAAACCTCCTTAAAAGATAAGATAAAGGAAAAAAAGGAAGAACTAAAAAAAAGAGACAAAACGACAATCCCCAGGGAGAAAATAAAACCGGAAAAGGAGGTACGTTAAATGATATCGAACATGTTCACTGATACCGAAGAGCGTATTATGGATCTTTATAAAAGACGGACGAGACTGGAGGTGATAAGTCATATAGAAACAGCCCTAATACTTGTAAATGATCCTGATATGATAGACGAATGCCAGAACCTCTTAATCAAACTTAAAGACATGAAAGATGAAGATTATCTGAATCTGGACCTTTAAAAACATCACGGATACCTTTTGGTCAAAGAAGGGGGGGAACAAAATCCCCCCTTAAGGAGATAAATGGAAAAATTAAATGAAGGCGATATCGTCTATACCATAGAAGAAAACAGAATAAAGACAAAGAAAGTAAAGGAAGTCTCGTATTTTAAAGGCTTCATGCTTGAAGACGAAACAACCTACCGCCAGTCATTCGAACTCGGCGTCAGGGTCTTTAAAACAAAGAAGGAAGCAAAACAAATACTCAAATACCGGCAAAAGAAGGGCTAGAGCCCTTTTTTTATTGCAAAACAAACCCAAACAAAACCCAAACAAAACCATAACAAAAAGCAAAAACAAGAAACCACGAGGTCTTATTCTGAGGGTGGGATTGGGGATGGAGCCCACAAAACTCTCCCTGACGCCCCGGGCTGAGAAACCCTTGTAATATATATATATATATACTATAATGCACTTTAGACAAGGAAAAAAGGGGAGAATTACTATGAAAAGAAAGATGTTATGCTTATCTATAATTACAACTATGTTACTTGCGACAGCTTGTAAAAAACCTGTTCCCGAGATTACTGATCCTGCTGTTTCCGAACCCGAGCCTCAGGTTATTTCAGAGACATCAGTTGATGAACCAACTGATGAAGAACTTAGTCCGGTAGATGCATTTATTAAGGATGCTAAAAAACCTGAAAGGTTTTCTTCAGATAAGTACGAAACAGCTTTATCTTATACCGATAATGAAATTTTTGCTTTATTTATTTGTAGCTCTTATGGAGAAGATGCGGATAGATGGCACGAGTTATATGATGGTATGGAAGTAACTGTAACATATACAGTGCCTTCTTATAATGATTATAGACTTCCGATGGTAGGAGAAAGCGCGATTGGCGTTAGTAATTGGAAAGAAGATGCTACCTATGGGAAGAACTTTTCGAGTGTTATCTCAGATACTTTGTTCTACAGCCTTGATCACGGCCTTATTGGTGAAGATAAAGCAAAAACTTTATTACAAACTCCTCTTTATATTACTGTAAAAGGAAGAGTAGAGGGAGATTACTGGCTTAAAGATGCTGAACTTATCAGCTGGGCTGTAGACGATGAGCACAGAGCAGATTTTGAGGCTTGTAAACTCGATGCATGTAAAGAAGTTCACGATCAGGGTAGAGTCGTTGATTATGATTATGTCTGGTCTAAATATACCGATCATATCACTACTTTTGAGCACTAAAAATTTATATATTTATAATACATTCTAAACAACTAATCCTCTCTACTATTCAAAAGAATTATTTAGGGAGGATTTCTTGTTTATAAACATATTATTTGAAACTGATGGCCTGATGAATATTACTTATTGAAGATACATAATGAAAAGGAGATAATATGTCAAAGAGAAAAAAAGCAGTACTTATCATGGGAATACTAAAACAGCTATTTCTTTTGTTTACTTTAGCTTTTATAGTATTTGCAGGATTATATGATCCGAAAGGCGATAAATTTAGCGCTTTATTAGAGAACATAGGAGCTTTTAAACTGTTAGATTCAATTTACGGAATTATCGCAATATATGCTGGTTTTTTTCTGATTCAGGGCGTAGTAGCAGCAAGTTTTGTAACATATTATGTTCTGAATAAATATTTTCAAACGACTTATTCCATAGCTGCGAAAATTTTTATGTTTATATGGTGGTTATGGTTTTTACCGCCGGTAGGACTTGTTGTTACGGTTTTCCTTTTTATAACACCATTTGTGTTAGCCGTTCTTCTAGAAACGACTTTCCCAATAATTCCAGGACTGATATATGTATTATTCATGGATAAAGCACCAAAAGAAAAATACACTTATGTAGAATAGTTGAGAAGGAATATAACAGATAGGGATCCATGTGATCCCTATTTTTATACCTAAAAACGAGAAAACACGACGTTATATTCGAAAGGTGGGATTGTATATGCCCAGCTTCAAAGCACGAATTTTCAAACAAACGTTCCATCCAGGAGGTGTTCTTATGGGACACCACGGGTGCTACAATTTGATTAGCATAAGTACCATGGAAAAGTAGAGGATATCCACGGAGTAGATGAAATCGGAGATTACTTATCGTTGAAATAGGTTATGAGAGGAGGAAACTCATTGTGGGTTGGGAAGATATAGATGACATTTTATATGAGGGTACAAAAGAACAAATAACGAATACAAGATGTCCGGATTGTGGTGGATATATTAAATACTCGTTCAGTAGTCTCGGAGAAAACAGATCCAGATTTGTTACAGAATGCTTAAATTGTCATACGATAAACGTTGGACATAAGGGTCCGATGCCTAACTGTGTAAAATATTTTGGCATAGAAGGGCTTATTAAATAATGTTTATGTAGATATTACTGTGTTAGGATACAATTTGATTAGAATAAACAAAATTCAATTATAGAACTATGAAGAAGAG
>JAEEGJ010011321.1_pt1 | contig 22703 bp, 20 predicted proteins | sample 8958761 | NCBI WGS metagenome assembly JAEEGJ01 (sample SAMN16246546, study PRJNA631951) | gut metagenome | biome: gut microbiome; feature: rumen; material: RS-attached | host: Bos | place: Iran: Karaj | collected 2018-10 | reverse complement strand
CCCTTTCTCTCCGCAGCGTCGCCGGGTGGACGCCAGTCACCCCAACCTTCTACGATATAGTATTCCATAAGAGGATTTCTTGTCCATCCATAAACGCACATGTAAGAATTTCCTCTTGGAGTATACTCGACATCGTAAGTAAGAGTAATATCAGAACCAATCTGATTGTACCTCTGCTTTTTGCTGTCGTAATTCTTGCCCATACGAGCCAGGAAATTTTCAATACCGCTCCATGAACAGGTAAATGAACCTGCGCCTGGATTCATTGAAGCCTGACCAGTATAGTTCTGATTCCACATCTCATAATCAAAGCCACCGATACTGCCTCTTACCTGCTGATCGGCTGCCTGAACCAACGAGGGACCAGAAGAGATACTTGCTGTCAGCATAGCAGCGCTAAGACCAACACTGACAAACTTTTTGAAAATGCCCTTGTTCATTGTGATCATTCCTCACTTTCTAATTAGTAATCTTTCATGTCCTTTTCAGTTGAAAAAAGCACAAACCTGTCTTTTTGCTTTTGTGTCCCTTCTTTTTTCAACTCTTGATATAATTTTATTACCTTTTCACTAATAATGCAAGTCATTTCTTGCGAAATTATTTATTTTAAACAAATATCTAAATACTTTTAGCTTCTCACAAGATGAGATCTATCAAACTAAAAAAACATTCTTAAGCCAACCAGTCTTATATAAATCACGCGGAAAGGCCCAGATACAGAGCTTTTATTTATACTTGACTCACACATAAAGCAACAAAAGATCATATATGTTAAAATTCAACAATATCCGACTTGTATTGTTATTAAACATAATATATTATAAATATAATGGATGATTATATCTTTTTATTTCTTATCTCACTTTTTATGGAGGTGTTTTTATGATATTCAAAGGTTTTAAACGGGCAGTTTCCGTAGTAGCTGCAACACTTTGCTTTGTTGGAGCTATACCGCCAGTACCGCTAATAGCTAGCGCAGAGAGTATTATTACTCGCGGTGGCTATGACTATGAATACTGGTCAAGCACTGATGACTTTCTCAAATTCGACGTTGATGAAAACGGTGTTATGATCGGATCATGGTATTCGAATTCAAGTTGCTTCTTTGCCAAGGGACTAATAAAGAATAAACCAGTTTCCAATAATTACACCGTAACCTACGATGTGTCCATCAATTTTGGTCCTGTTCAGAACGCCTCCGCATACGGTGCGTATACGTCACTATGTGCTTACGGCATATTATCTGATCCTCCTGCGGAAATTTTTCTAATAGACTATGATTCAAATCCAGGTATATACCGCGGTGAAGGAGACGGACCTTCTTGGTATCAAGAAACTCATAAAGTTAACTATACTCCGTTAGGAAGCTTCGAGTCCAATGGTAATACCTATGATCTTTACACACTCAAAGGTATCGATCACACCATAGACGGTTCCTACACATATGACAAATATATCAGCGTGCGCCGTAGTGGAGAAATGAAAGACCGCTATGAGCTGAATCAACCATGGGGATCTACAACCGAATACAGCGATTATGCTGGCGCTATAGACGTTGGAGCACATCTTGACGCTTTTGAAAAGGCCGGTAAACCAATTGGTGATCTCATCAGACTTTCATTCAACATTGAATCCTTCTGTTCAGGCGGTGAAGTAAAGCTGAACAGCTGTGAGATAACAAAAAATCCAGAAGATAATTCTGATCCAATCAAGACACGCGGAACATTTGAAAAGGATGGATACAATTATTCCTACAGCTCGTCATGCAGATCAAGCAAGATTAACCTTAAGATACACAACGATGTAAAATCAAAGGAGTTTGATTATTACTTCCCGAACGGAACAAACAATATCATAAAGGAACTTATAAAAAAACCTGTTAATATTGGAAAAAATGACGTTATCATCTTCAAAAGCAACTATCAGTTAGATTTGAAAGGTGCAGAGGACGAAAAGAAACGTTTCAGTGGCATACTAGAAATGGAACTGAACGATGCGCAAAAGGTATTCTTCGTTGATACAGGACTGAACGTAAGCGAAGAAAGTATTCGAGATCTTTACGCCGAGAAAGGCATAAATGCAAAATTCAAAGGCAAAGCTGACAGCAAAAGTACAATAATGATTAAGGAAACGATCTTTCCCGAGGATAAAAGAGAAATGTGCGTTTATCCATTCACTTATACGTTGAAAAACGGAGATAATGAAGAAAAACATACCGATTACTGGATAACTGACCTTGAAAACGACATATATTTGTACCGTTCAGACGTCCACAAATACATTGGCAGTAAAATTGATATTCCAAGCTCTTTTAGATGCTATAATATCCATACAATAACTGACATTTTTGAATTTCTCAAGGATTATGGACTTGAGGCTGAAACTATTGAGTCTGCTTCATTTGAATTCAGCTCCGAAAATGTGGGTAGCTTAATTTCTGTTGATGACATTTCTCTCGACGTTACAGATTTCCCCGATGAGCCCTATAATTACTCTGTAGGTTACTATGGAGAAGGCGAATTTGCATTGAAATCAAAAGAAAATGGTGTTTTTGACTTTGATTGGTACAATAAGCTTGGTGGTTCATGTTTTGCGAAAGCAGGAAACAACTTTAACGGCAACGTCTTTGACCTGGCAGATGTAGAGAGCATTACTGTAAATTACTCCGGTACTATCGATTCTGTTGAAGTCTACAAAGCTAAAGAAGATAAAACCTCAGTATATTTATACGGAAAGCTAACAGCAAATGAAGAAAAAACAGACGAATTTTATATTGATATCGCCTATCTAGGAAATAACAAAGACTTGAAAGAACGCAACACCCTCCCATCACCTCTTCCTGTTATTGAGGATAACGGAAAAATCTATGATATTTACAGCAACTCAATATATAACTCGAAATACGATTATGAGTATTTAAGTTATATCGATGATGATAGCACTGTCGACCGTCAGTACTGGAGCATGGAACACGAATCTCCTGTCAACGGTGAGGATCCATTCTCATTCAGCGGAACGATTGACATTACCAAGCATATATCTGAATACAGAACTTTGGAAAGCGCTAATAAATACGGATGCCTGAGTGAGATTGGCATAGTAGCGGATGCCCAACAGTCGGTTGGTATTATTTCCATTGACCAATTTGATATCAACATAAAATACAAGGATGGTACTGTTGAAAAATACACACACAATGAGTTGACCAAAACTCAGACAAAGCAGGTGATCGGAGACCTTAACGGAGATAACAGAATAGATTCACTCGACATCGCGCTTATGCGCCGTGAGATTCTCAGTACAGAAGCAAACATGTCCGTCAACAAGCTTGCAGATATAGATGGTGACGGAGCGATAAAAATCAATGACCTTGTACTTATTACAGATTTCGTACTTGGAAAAAAAGCATAAATCATAATAATCAAAAAGGGCAGCCTCAATGGCTAATGTCATTAAGCTACGAAAAAAAATAGTCACAGAAACCTGTGACTATTTTTATGTAGATAATGTAAATTTTCATAAAAAACAGGTATTGACAAAAAGCCGAAAATATGCGGTGCAGCTAATCATATATACACATCTGATTGGAGGCTTTTCTGTGTAAAATTATTGTAATATCGTCAAAATCGAGCTTAATGCACTTATCTGCAACATGGAGAAAAATGTCTCTGATTTTGTAGTTAATCCGACGAGAGACTTTGTTCGTAAAAGTGAGCCGTTTTTTTCCAAAACAATGAAATTTATTTTTGGTACGGGTAGTCAGACACTCAGCAAGGAACTTATGGAGTTTTAAGGAAAAAATCGCCAAATGATAAGCTTCGGTTTCTGAAAGAAAGGTATACGGTATAATGAATTGAGGCTTTGCTTTGATCTATTCCGCAAGTTCTTGCAGTATACATCAGCTAAAGGCATCAACAAAACAGACTCACAAGTTTCGGATAATAAGTGTCCGTTTGTGAGTCTGCTTGTTTTAAATGTTTGCTTTATGGATAAACAGGGAGAGAATCAATTTTCTTGATAAGGTATTCCTGGATAGCTAAGGCATCTCTCGTTGTAATGCCTGTACCGGGATGATAAACGTCACCGTTTGCCTGGCCCTGTTCTGTCAAATGGAATTCGTCTGTGCCTTCTGTTCCGTATTTATTTGGATTTGCCAAAGCCTGAAGAATACGTACAGCATCTGACATATCAATAACACCATCATTATTAGCGTCACCGCAAAGAGTTACTGCAAGGGCAGATGTTGTAGTAACAGCTGAGGTTGTTGTGGTTGTTGAAGCAGCTGAAGTTGTCGTGGTTGTTGAAGCAGCTGAGGTTGTCGTGGTTGTAGAAGTAGCTGAGGTTGTCGTGGTTGAAGAAGTAGCTGAGGTTGTTGTAGTTGTAGAAGTAGCTGAGGTTGTTGTAGTTGTAGGAGCAGCTGAGGTTGTCGTGGTTGTAACAGAAGTTGTGGTGGTTGTTGTCTCTGCTGGCTTTTGGTCAAGAGAAATGAAAGTAATATAGTCTTTATGAGCTAAAGCATATTTCTGAGCTGTTGAATCATCATGGCCGTAAACAATTATATTCTTTTCATCTTTTCGCTTTGTTACAATTTCTTCACCTATTACGCAATCACGATTGTTAATAGTAATGCTTTGTAACAAGTAAGTGTTTGAAAAAGCATAACTTTCGATGCTGCTTACGCTTTTTGGAATATTAACCTCAGAAAGACCGGTAACTGAAAAAGCTGAATACCCAATGGACTCTAAACCATCAGGTAAACTAATGGAGGTTAAAGCCGTGTTATTGAAAGAAGCTTCGCCAATAGTCTTTAAACTATCAGGGAAAGCAACGGAACTTAATCCCGTTGAATTAAAAGCGTGTTCACCGATAGATTCCAATCCGTTTGGAAGAGATATTTCAGTTATTCCAGTATCGGAAAAAGCATAGCTGCCTATCTCTTTTAATGTGCTCGGAAGGCTGATCTGTGACACTGACTCTCTGTATTCGAGTAGTCCGTCATTTATTTTTGTAACACCTTCGCTGAACACAACTTTATTTATAGAATCGTTAGAATTAAATGGCGATCTGCGATAATTATCATTTAATGGCTTATGTTTATTTTCTTCATCATATTCCGATGTTTGAAAAGATGTGTCGTCAACAATATCAAAATCAGAATTAATAATAACAGTTTGTAAGTCACTATTACCAAATACTATATCACATCCCATTATTTTTACTGTTGAAGGAATGTCGATATTCGTATACGGTAATCGTTTGTCTGCATAATTTGAACAAAATGCTCTTGATCCTATATACTCCAAACCATCATTGAGATTGATTTCTTTTAAATCAAAACAACTGTTAAATGCATCAACGCCGATCTCCTTGAGGTTTGATGGAGCAGTAAACGATGTGAGCCCCGACCTGTTAAAAGCTTGTCTGTTAATGAATTTTACACTGTCAGGCAGTTTGATTTCTTTAAGGCTGATACAGTTAATGAATGCTTCACGACCGATTCTTTCTAAATTTAGCGGAAGTTTTATTTCCTCAAGAGTTGCGCAGTTAGCAAATATAGAACTTGGAAGTTCGGTAATATTCATTACGCTGAGGTCAACACTCTTTAAATTATGAAAAGAACTGAATCTAACGTCTTCATCAAACTCGGTTTGTGTATCCGAAATAACGATTTTTTCAACATCTTCAGGGAGTTCATTAATAGCGTTGATTACACCGCCGTAAATAAAGCAAGTATTTTCATATTCTGCATCAGGAAAGATATAATAGAAAGTTGTAGGAACACCTTCTTTCTCACCATTATCATTTTCATAATAAATGATTTCCCCATTTTCATCTTCTGCGTATCCGCATACTCCTGTAATAGTACCTTCATTGCCATAAATAAACTTATTCTTTGATTCTGACTTTTTATGGATACCTTCAGAATCAATTTGGCCTGAACCAATATTGAAATATTTTGCATAAGAAGTCAGATCTTCACTGACATAAGCAGTCTCCGCATCGCAATAGGCCTTGGAGGATGTGTATTCCGAACTTTTGGAATATTGGTTTTCTGACGTTTGGGGTGATGTGCTGTTTGTTTCTGCATATGCGCTGAAACCGGATAGTGATAGTGCTGATATTGTCATTGATGTAGAAGTTAAAAACGATATCAGCTTTTTGGATTGGATTCTCATAATTTACCTCCTATATAATTTGATAAATTAATTATATAGATAATCAAAGGTCTAGTCAAGTCATTTTTTGCGAAATATAGCGGTCTAAGGAACTTGCACAGCATCAGACAAGAACTCTATGGTAGTTCGTTGGAGCTCGAATTAATCATGTTTGACTGCTTATAAGAAAGGTTCACATTTATTATGAATATGATTCTTGATGAGTATTTTTTCTAATAACATCTTCAGAAATATCGTTTTATCAGTAATAAAGCGCTTCACTTCATCAAATGAGCTAACTGCACTATTGTTGATTGGAAAAGAGGAAGCTTTTATGGTACATACAATTATCTTGACTTTTGCCAACAGTACAGCGTATAATATAAAAAGTTCGTATATTACTGTACAAAACAGGGGGATACAATTAATGTAAGGAATTTGTAATGAAAAAGAATTAAAATCAAAAATAGCAATCATTGTTTTAAGTATAATGCTTGTATCACGTATAGTTCTTAACATTTATAAATATGCAATGACAAATTCCGAAGAAGCTCCTCTTTTCTGACTCCAATCCGAGGATTATGTTAAAGATACCATAAAAGGCGTCTTAAAAAATTCTAAGGACTTCCGAGACTGAACTAGATGTGTTTATCTCTCGGAATCTATGCGAGAAAGTTATGGTTAATACCCTTATCGGTCTATGAAACTGAATGCCACGTAGTAAATGAAGTATGGAATTCCGAGTATGAGAAATCGGTAATGCCCGATATTTCAAATGCTTTTTATTTTGAAGATGAAAATGCGGTGCCGTTATCCGTGCTCGAAATAAGATATAAGATAATATAACAGGAATTCTGTACTCCTGTTAATCCGGGTGATGATCTGAAGAACCTGCAAAAGAGCCGTAAAAAGGCTGATTATTATGCATACTATGTAAAGGATCTTGCAGTGCTGGAATAATATGGATAAATATACCATCGAATAAAATCAAGGATTCTACCTTATGCCTGTGAATTATACAGCTGAGGAAGATGAGATAAGACTGATATATTCGACCGAAGAACAGTTTAGTTTTAGGAAGAAAAAAGCATTATCAAAAAGAATACCACACAAACAATAATAGGAGGAACAAACGTGAAAAAACTAATTACGCTATTTGTTGCAACAATCATGGCTGTAATATGTCTTGGTTCATGTGGCAGAACAGTGACACAAACAACACAGATAGACATACTTAACGATTGACAGAAGGAGGTTCTTGCAGCAGAGAGACTTCCCACAGAAGCTGACCAGTTAACAGAATCTCCGTTTAACTCAATACAGCGTATCTATGAGATGATAACCTATCTTAACGAAAAGGACAATGAGGAATTCATCTATGCCGGATACCTTGAGCCTGTGGTAAATCAGACAGAAACACTGTATGCTTATCCACGGCTGTTGGGAAATGATTATGGCATGAAAACTGTTACTGTTAAAGCGACAAAAGAAAGATTTACTGATGATTACAGTGACAGATCCATCGTTGACTATGCAGAGGAAATGGCAAACGACTTCATAATAGAATACTTCAACTCAAATCAGGTAGAAGAATTTGCTGTTAATTATTCTAAATGGCTTTATGAGCATGAATTGAATGGGCGTCATAGGATTAATGTGGTGAAAAACTATAGTATTAAAAATATGATATATGGTAAAATCAAAGAATACTATAATAGCGATGACTATGTTGGTTTTTATAGTTTTGCATTTGATTCGGATAAAACAAATATAATACCAGTTTCTCATATCGGGTACGAAGTCCCAGATGAGTATACTATTGGAGAATATTTTGATAAGTATAGTAAATAAAGACAGACAGGAGATAAAAGTATGAAATATATTTGCATATCTTACTATCAAGATAAATACTATATGGAATTAGACGATAGAAATACAGCATTAAGAGAAATAATACTTCATGATCAATTATCCTCTTTTGAGATATCATGCTTTGATGATTGTTTAGCGGAAGGAGAAGTGGATATTTACCAAATTGAAGGTGAGATTTTAAAACTTTCAAAAGAGTATTTTGAGAACTTGTGGCAAACCTATACTGTGCAGTATAAGTCTAAGTGGGATAAAATAAAAAAATCTATGGCTATTGGCATGATGTTAGAAATGAAACAGTGTTACATTTATCCACAGGGAATTATACTGAAGAAGGATCATTTAACAGGCTTATGCGTCAAAACTGATGATTTTTCGCTAAATAGGATCGCAACAGTGCGTATAATCGGATATGATGATTTGAATATGTGGCTGATTGTTGAAAAAGAATAATAGTCCAGTACCGAGTCAGAAATATTAAAGGCGTATGGTTAAAGAAACAGATTATACGCCTGTATGTATTTACAAATAATAGGCACGGTAAAACCTCCTATCAGATGTGTATCTCAGATTAGCTGTGCCACACTTTTTTGTCAATACCTTTTTTGCCAAAATATGCATTAAATTCATAAAAATAGTCACAGGGTCAATGATGATTCCTGTGACCATTTTGCTTTTCTTAGATTTATGACACTAGCCAGAATGGCTACCTTTTTTGAATGCAAATAAGTAAATATTTTGCCCCAAAACCGCATTTTTAGTTAACAGCATCACAATTTTCGGGTAGACTTATGCTATAAAGCTGTGATATAATCAATCAGTATTATTAAGAAAGAAAAGAGAGAAATCATGAAAAAAAGAATTATTATGTCCATTTTAGGCGTCATGGCTGGCGCAGTAAGCGTTGCTATTTTCAAAATGGCAGCCTTTGGCGTTGATCCCTTCCAGTCCTTCATGAGCGGCATAAGCAAGCTCATACCAATCAGCTTTGGCACCTTGTATGTCATCGTCAATGCTGTTCTGCTGACATTCAGCCTCATTTTCGACAGACACTACATAGGTATTGCCACCTTTATCAACCTTTTCCTGCTGGGCTATGTAACAGAATACTCATACAAACTTCTGCGCTGGCTTGTCCCAGAGCCATCAATGCCGCTTCGTGTCATTTTTCTGATAGTCGGTATAATCATCATATGTATCGGTTCATCTCTTTACATTACTGCAGACCTTGGAGTTTCCACATATGATGCTGTAGCGCTGATAATGGCCAACAAGTGGAAGATTGGAAAATTCAAATTCATACGTATCTGTACTGACGTATGTTGCGTAGTTCTAGGTTCTTTAATGTTTATCGCAGGAGGCGGTCAGCTCAGGGAAATTCCCACTATCGCAGGTATCGGAACAATAATAACTGCTTTTTTTATGGGACCGCTGATAGAGTTTTTCAGCGAACATATTGCACGGAAGCTCCTTAACGATAAAGCACAGAAAAACGAGTAAACATATTCTGGCTGATATCTTTTTAATGGACTTAGTTTTTTACATCCATTTCTTGTATATACTTTTATCTCTGATATTATTAATCTGTCTTAATGGAATCATGTATAAGCAAAAGCATTTTATTTTGAAGACGAAACAAGTGCTCGTCTCATACTGCAAAGATCAAATGCATCAAGCTTATTATCTGATATGAAATCAGCGCTTTTCCAGCTTGGGAGATATGTTTCTATGTCGGCTAACAACCATTTCTGCAAAAGCACCACATCAGCTACATTAAATACTCCGTCAGAGTTAAGGTCTCCCATTGATGAGCCTGTTACAGCAGCAGGTTCTTCTGTAATAAATATCTGAAGACAGGCTATCTCAGATGCAATACCGTTCTCACCATCATATACACGGATATCATAGTCTCCAATTCCAGAGGGAGTTTTTAATACAGCTTTTCCGCCCTCTATATCCTTCAGATATATCCAGCTACCGTTGTTATCATCGCCGTCTTTTTCTGTATGAGGAATATCCGACGGAACAAAGGTTATCCATGCGTCTTTAGGAATGTCTCCTGTTATGTCTGCGTATATCGTCATATCCTCATTAGGCTTCACCTGTTTATTATCAGCACGAAAAAAGCATTTTTTCTTCGTTACACCCTGTTTTTGAAAATTTCGAGAAGTTTTCAAAAATTCTCATAAAAAAAGCGTTTGCCCCTTCAAATTTTACTTGAAGAGGTAAACGTGTTGTTTTGGGGAGCTGTTTTTAAGACCCCATTTTTTATTGACAAACTACGTAATATATGATATCATTATCAATGTCAAAAAGGTATTTATATATGAGTTGTACGCTCTGAAATATAAATCTCTTTTTCCGCTAATAATAAAATTAAAGGAAATCAGAAATGATAACGAATAAAATCACTGCTTTTACAGCATCAATAGCAATTCTTGCTTCACTTTCTTCATGTGGTTCATCCCCAGTAGGGAAAGTTGATTTGAAAGAAGATGCAGAAACAACGACTTCATCTTCAACTGTAGCTACGGAAGATGTCACAGAAACCGAAACAGAAACAACTCTCCCACAGAACAATGGCGCAAAAGGAAATATCTTTGATTCAAAGGGCCATCTACTCGTTTCCGACGCAGAAGATGGCAAACGCAGAGCATTTGCAAGCGATTATGCAGTATCATTTGCCAATATAATCTCGACAATGTCTGACGGATATGATACAGCTTTTGAAAAGATTCTTTCAACTCCAACAGGAGATGACAGCTGTCAATCTATAAAACTTACAATTGACGGTGATGTCCAGAATGATATTTACAGCTATATGGAAAGCATTAATCTCGTAGGAGCTGTTGTAGTTCTCAGAACAGACGGATCTATCATGGCGCAAGTAAGCTATCCTTCATACGACCCAAATACAATCGAAGATCAGAAATACAACGAGGATCTAGCTTGGGGAAATGTAGGAAACAAAGCTTTCAGCAACTACGAACCCGGTTCATGCTTTAAAATAATGTCGGAAGTGCTTGCGGACAGACACGGAATATATTCCCTCTATGATGACGGAACATGGGACTTTGGCAATGATCACCCTATTGTCAACTGGGATCACAAGACTAACAAAAGTAGCTATCCTATACCCAACCGTTCCCTTAACTCCGCATTCATCAACTCCAGCAACATTTTCTTTGCAAAAGCCTTTGAAACGATTGGAGAGGAAACTGTTCTAAGCGACCTAAAAACTATTTTCCACTTTGGGAAGGATGATTCCGACGATATTCACTGCGATTTCGGCGATCTCAGCAATAATATCGAGATAGAAGATATAGATGATCTACGCAGAAGTGCATTCGGTCAGTCAAAGGTGCTAACCTGCCCTATTTTCCTTGCTGCTCTCGGCAGAGAAGCTGTTTTCGGTGATATGGTAACTCCGTTCGTAATGAAAGGCATAGTTGATAGCTCCGACGTAAACAAAATTATTGGCAGTGGCTCAAAGGCAAACGATGTTATAGCATCTATTCCAGCAGAATGCAGAGATAATCTTCTCAGCGTAATGGGTTCTGTTGGCGCTGACATAGGAGTATATGTTCCAGAAGGTTACAGCTTCTATGCAAAAACAGGCACAGCTGAGGGTTGGCTCGGTGATTTCCTTTACATCACTGGCTGTGCAAAGAACTACAATGATAACGGCGCTCAGAGCTGGGAAAACTACGATAATTATGGTGAATCAGGCTCGTATGTTGTAGTTATGGAAATACAGAATCCAGCAGATCACGGATTTGAGTTTGCTTCACAGTCTGCAGGAGTCTATCGTGAGATACTTAACAGAGTTCTAGGGAAATAACAACTGCAAACTAAAATACCCGAAACCATCATGATATGATTAATGATGGTTTCGGGTTTAATTTTTATGTTTTCTTTCTTCTATTAGACAACGGCAGTTCCTCCACCATGCATTCCAGCAATTCTCTGAGGAAAATTCTATTGTCGATATCCTCAACTAGCAACATTTTGCTTCCTCCCTCATATGGCAACTCATAAGGTGCTTCAGGCATAAGTTTCTTTGCTGAATCAGTCGGCTTCACCAGAAATCTGTCATCATAGATACCGCCTACTACCTTCCCCTGGCAATAGATAATGAACTCCCCCATCATCGCTCTGTAAGATATGTTTCCAACCTCTGACAGCTGTTCTAGAACAAACTCAAGGTATTCTCTACTTGAAGCCATAATCTGCACTCCTATTCTTTGTATATTATACATTAATTATAATCCGTTTAGTATATTATGTCAAGAAAAGTACAGTTTTTCATCGAAAACAGGCATTTTTTTTGATTTTATTTTTTGAAACATATTGACGTATCATGTAAAAAAATGTATAATTAAAGTATGACTTTCCTGCATCTTTCGGGATGCGAAAATGCAAATTTTTCTGAGGACGGTAATCAAAATGATTTTCAGGGGAACAAAACTTCTGCCGTTGATTGGCGTAGCTGTCGCGGCAATTACGTTTCCGTCCTGTACAGCGGAGGTCGGACAATTAGAAGTCCATCACAACACTGACCTTTCAAAAAATATTACTACATCTGCAACAGCAGAAACGACTACTACCACAACCACAGCGCTTGTATACAGGGGAAACATTTACGATACTAATCTTAATCTAGTTACATATGGCACGTATGCCAAGGGAGAAGACGACGAGCGCCTTTATGGTGAAAACTGTGCCTACTCATTCAGTAATCTTATAAGCGAAGCATCAAACGGATTGGACAGTTCACTTGCTGGGTTGCTCAAAAAAGCAAATCCAACACATATAAATGCAGATCACGACGTGGGAAGCTCTGTTAGACTCACTATTGATTCCAATGTGCAGACCGCTCTGAGCTCATACATGGCAGAAATGGGTATGTCTGGCTCTATAGTTGTACTTAGAACGGACGGCTCAATTCTCGCTGAAGTCTCCTACCCTACTTATGATCCAGAGCTTTACTATGCAGACGAAGAATACAGAAACGATCTGTGGTCAGGAGCTCTCGAAAACAAGGCTTTCACCAATGCTTCTCCTGGTTCGTGCTTCAAAATAATGTCCGAAGTCATCGCCGACAGAAATGGTATTACATCACTTTATGACGACGGAGAATGGAATGACAGCGGAGCAACTATTGTAAACTGGGATCATGACATTGGTGGTTATCCTATTCCTGATAGAACGCTTTATTCAGCCTTTGTCAACTCTAGCAACATATTCTTTGCAAAAGCTTTCGACGAGCTTGGAACAGAAAAGGTACTCAGCGAACTTAACAGCCTTTTCCATTTCTGCGATCCTATAATCTGCGATTTTGGTTCTATCGAAAATAGAATCGAGGTTCACTGCCTTGATGACCTGCGCCGAAGCGCATTTGGTCAGTCGTATGTGCAGACCTGCCCTATATATCTTGCAGCATTAGGCAGAGAGGCCGTATTTGGCGATATGGTCAAACCATTCGTAGTGCAGCAGTTAGTAGATACTGCGGAACCATCAAAGGAATGTTCAAAAGGAACGACTCCATATGAAGTAATAGCCAGCATTCCTGATGAGAACCGCCAAAATCTCCTTGAATGCATGAGGGCTGTTGCCAATAATATTGGTGTATATGTACCTGAAAATTATGAATTTTTCGCAAAAACCGGAACTGCTGAAACAGGACGCGGAGATTTCTTGTACATAACAGGCTGTCTTAGAAACGTTGCAGACCGTTCTGGAGAAAAGATAAAATACACGGACTACAGCGATTATGGTTACGACGGCTCATATATTATTGTAATGCAACTTCAGAACCCTGCGGATTTCGGCTTTGACTTCGCAAGTCAGACTGGTTATCTCTACCAGGGAATTGTTAATACCGTACTTTCATACTGACACTCATAATACCCCGAAGCCAATACTTCGGGGTTCTTTTGTTATCAGTGAATATGAGTATAGTATCACAATTTTTCCTTTACAAATACTGTAAAAAGTTGTATAATGGTAGGGTAAGATTTTTTTTAACGGAGGAATTAATTATGTATATAACTTGTCTTGATCTTGAGGGAGTTCTTGTGCCCGAGATATGGATAGCTTTTTCAGAAGCCAGTGGCATTCCCGAGCTAAAAAAGACTACCCGAGACGAGCCAGATTACGATAAACTCATGAACTGGCGCCTTGGCGTACTCAAAGAGCATGGTCTCGGACTCAAAGAGATACAGGATACGATTGCAAAAATAGAGCCTATGGAAGGTGCTAAGGAGTTCCTTGATGCTCTACGTGAGCTTGGTCAGGTAATAATCATCAGCGATACTTTCACACAATTTGCAGCACCGCTCATGAAGAAGCTAGGATGGCCGACTATTTTCTGCAACAGTCTCGAAGTGGCTGAAAATGGCGAGATAACTGGTTTCAAAATGCGTTGTGAGAAATCAAAACTCACTACAGTAAAGGCACTCCAGTCAATAGGATATGATACTATCGCAAGCGGCGATAGCTACAACGATCTTGGCATGATAGAAGCAAGTAAGGCTGGTTTCCTTTTCCGAAGCACAGAACAGATAAAAAAAGAGCATCCAGAACTTCCCGCATTTGAGACATACGACGAGCTTCTTGCTGCAATAAAGAAGGCAATGGTGGAATAAAACACTGACTACGGCACGTTGCCGCATTGTCAGCACATAAAAGAGTGGAGGTATTATTATGAGCTATAATTTCAATGCAGAAAAAGTTACAAATGAAATAGTTGAATGGGTACGCGACCTGTTTGAGAAAACAGCTTCACCGACAACAAATGCAGTTATCGGCATATCAGGCGGTAAGGACAGTTCTGTAGCCGCAGCAGTATGCGTAAAAGCACTTGGCAAGGACAGAGTTATCGGTGTTTTAATGCCACAGGGCGAACAGGCTGATATTTCCTTCAGTCACCTGCTTGTTAACACTCTAGGCATAAAAAGCTATACAGTAAATATCGGTGATACCGTAACTTCTTTCATGAACGAACTGAAAAAGCACGTAGAGCCATCAAATCAGGCTATTGTAAACACTCCTGCACGTATAAGAATGACCACTCTTTATGCAATAGCAGCCTGCAATAACGGCAGAGTAGTCAATACTTGTAATCTCTCTGAAGATTGGGTAGGATACTCCACTAAATACGGTGATGCAGCAGGCGATTTCTCTCCTCTTTCTGACCTCACTGTAACAGAGGTATTGCAGGTCGGAGAATTCCTCGGACTTCCGAAAGAACTTGTGCACAAGGTACCGATTGATGGACTTTGTGGCAAGACAGACGAGGAAAACCTTGGCTTCACATACGCTATGTTAGACAAGTACATCCGTGGAGAGGATGATCTTAGTTCAGTACCCGAGATAAAGGAGAAGATAGACCGTATGCACAAAGCAAATCTCCACAAGCTCCAACTAATGCCAAAATACGAACAGAACAAGTAATTAACAAGCCCGTTCAACATTGAACGGGCTTTATGTTATATTATAAATTCAAAAAAACACCCCGCCCATTGTTACGGACGGGGGTGTGGGATTATCAAACCGCAATTGCCTTGTCAAGCTGGTGGAGAGAATGTCTTATTTTCTGCCACCTTTCGTCATCGAGTTCCGAAGTGAGTACAAACTTGTAAATTCTGCCTTCATGCAGTACATTAACCGATACAAGATGGTCGCATCCTGCAAATGCATGCTTTCCTATCTCTTTTAAAGTTGACGGAATAGTAAGCTCGCATAGGTTATGGCATCCCTTAAACGCATACCAGCCCAACCTTATAGTGCTTTCAGGTAGAGCAATGCATTTCAGGTTTTCACAACCGATAAATGCCGTATCAGAAATAAGCTGAACGGTATCAGGTAAAAGGATCCTTACAAGATTAGTACAGCCGTTAAAAGCTCCCTCACCGATGATACCTACATCATCAGGAACAAAGATCTCGGTGACGTTTCTCTCGTCTTTGTACTTTTTGAGTACGCCTCTTCTGATCTTGTAATTCATTCATTTTTCTCCTTATCGAATACCTCGATACATTTCCCCTTGAACCTCTTTTATCTTTTATTGGTTCATTTTTATTATAGCATAAACAGCACAAAAAGTCAATAAGCAACAAGGACTATTTCCCTATATTTGGTGAATTGCACAAAAAATGTCTCCCCTGATTGAATGAGAGACATTTTTGAGCTATTATTTAAGTTATTCAACCGATTTAAGTGATTCAGCCATGTTTATACACTCCAGTTTTATCTGCATGAACAGATTAACAGTAATGGTGAAAAGGAAGGTAAGAAGAACGCTGTAAAGGTAACTTTTCGGAGCTATCTTCACACTGAAGTCCACAAGATCCACCCTTATCTGCGCCATTACGAAACTGTGAAGCAGTATTCCAAGCCCGACACCAGCAACGATACCCATAGCTGTGAGCGCAAGATTCTCACGGAGTACATAAGCCGAAGTTTCACGCCTGAAAAAGCCAAGCACCTTTATTGTGGCAATTTCACGCTGACGCTCAGTGATATTGATATTAGTAAGGTTATAAAGAACGATAAACGCAAGACCTGCCGCACAGATGATAACGATAAGCACAATATAGTCCAGTCTGCTCATCATCTTGCTGAGCCTTACCTTTAGAGTTTCAAACACTATCATTTGCATAACTCTGTTATCCTTTGATATGGTAGTTTGCGCCGCATTAACGTCAACACCATCCTCAAAATTAATGAACGCATAATTCAGTGGAACATCCTCACCCAGTTGCTCGCAGACAGTACCTCTGCCCATGAAGACCACATTGTAAACATGGTTTTCAAATACACCAGATACCTTAACATTGAGTTCTCGCATATTATCATCTCTGAGCTTCATCATGCTGCCTTTTTTGATACCATAGCGTTCAGCAATACTGTGGCTTACCAGAGCCTCGCCCTTTTCAGGAGGAGCGAGAGTATTTCCCTTAACGTCGTGAAGGCTGAAATACATATCCATATCATCAAAACTTTCAGCGGCATTCAGCGTTATGCTCTTTACCTTCTTCCCATATAGAAGATTCCACGAGCCTGTATACAGAAGGGTGTAATCCTCAGTATTGTCGTCTAAAAGCTTTGTAAGTTCATTTGGAACGCCGTTCTCGGTCTTTCTGAGATTAGCAGATGCGTCAGCTACCTGTATCTCGTCATACTGCGTATCCGCAAAGCCAGCAATGGAATCTTTTATGCCAAAACCTGTAAGAAGCAGAGCCATACAGCCTCCAATGCCAAGAATCATCATAAACAAACGTTTTTTATAGCGAAAAATATTTCTTATTGAAACCTTTTTAAGGAATTTAAGTCTTTTCCAAATAAAACCAACATATTCGAGGAACACACGTTTACCAGGCTTCGGAGCCTTTGGTCTCATAAGAGCCGCAGCTGTCTCAGAAAGCTCCATACGGCAACTGAACCATGTTACTCCAACAGAGCACAGGAGTGATACTACAAGTGCGATTACGGCAAGCTCGCGGCTAAAAACGTATTTCATAGGAAGATTAAGGTACATAAGCGTATATGTTTTCCAAATTATTTTCGGGAAAAGATATGTACCTGTACCATAGCCCATTACGCAGCCAAGAATCGCAGCCATTCCTGAATAAAACATGTACTTTCCCATGACCGAACCCTCAGAATAGCCAAGAGCTTTTAGTCCACCTATCTGAGTACGCTGTTCCTCAACCATGCGACTCATGGTAGTCATGCAGACCAGAGCAGCAACAAGGATAAAGAACACAGGGAATACCTTTGCGACCTGCGCCACTATATCAGAGTCGCTTTCAAAGCAGGCATAGCCGATATTGGTATTTCTTCCGAGAACATAAACGTCAGGATTTTTCTGCTTAGCAAGATCTTTTTCTCCCCTTTTTAGTTCCTCCTCCGCATCCTTTATCTGCTTTTCATAATCTGATAAAGAACTCTCATACTCCGAAAGTCCCTTTTCGTAATCAGCATAAGCCGTGTTATACTGCTCCATACCCGAAACATACTGCTCTGGCATAGCATCCTTTATCTGCTGGAGCTGAGCAAACTGCTCGTCAAGCTGAGTCTTTCCATCGTCCAGACTCTTCTTAGCATCATCAAGCTTCTGCTTACCCTCGATGCGTTTGTCCTCAAGCTCCTTTCTAGCGTTCTGCAGCTTTTCATCAGCTTCTTTGTAAACCTTATCGAACCTTATATCAACGCGGGACTGTGCTAAAGCCTTCCATTGTTCTTCCCTGCCATCCACATATTCCTCATACTCATCGGAATAAATGGTATAGTCCTGATTGAAGCGTACATAAGCCTCTGTATAAACCTCCATATCGAAAGCATCTTTCGGGAAATAAGCAAAAAGCTTCACTTCACCGTTACCAAGTGATGAGTTTCCTCTTTCAAAATTGATATACATTGGTGATTCGACCCAACCAACGATATTATAGACTTCGTGTTTGAATCTTTTTCTAATTGACTCTGGAGTGCTTCCTGCAATGGTAATCGTAGTATTAATGCCGAATTTACCACTTTCAAGAACACATTCGTCATCTTTTTCTGGCATTCTTCCCGATATTAGTTTAAGCTTATTGACATTATCAGTGATAGAATGAGCTCTCACAACATACTGTGAATCTCCTGCCGAAAGGAAGTCGGCAGAATAAGCTCCCTCGGCACATCGCACATCATCGCGACCTGCGAATTCCTTAATATCCTCATCAGTCCAGCCTATAGCAGACATCAGCCTGTAATCGTAAAACTGATACTCATCGAGAAATCTGTTTACGGTGTCCACCATAGCAGGGGTTGTTATCCTTACTCCGGTAAAGAATCCTACACCGAGAGCTATTATAGCTAAAATAGCAAAAAAACGTCCGAATGAACCACGGATCTCACGAAGCGCATTCTTTTTTATAGCAGATCTCATAACTTCACCACTCTATTTCCGAAATATCCGCAGGCTTTTCATTCATGCGAATGCCTGAAACAGTACCGTTCTTGACAGTAATAATTCGATCAGCCATAGGAGTTAGAGCCTGATTGTGAGTGATAACAACCACTGTCATGCCCTTTTCACGGCAGGTATCCTGCAAAAGCTTCAATACTGCCTTACCAGTTGCATAGTCGAGAGCTCCCGTAGGCTCGTCACAAAGAAGTAATTTCGGATTTTTTGCAAGTGCACGTGCAATAGCTACACGCTGCTGCTCACCGCCAGAAAGCTGTGCAGGGAAATTTTTTATACGGTCAGAAAGTCCAACCTGATCGAGAACTTTTTTCGCGTCAAGAGGGTCGCGGCAAATCTGAGAAGCAAGCTCCACATTTTCAAGAGCAGTGAGGTTCTGCACAAGGTTGTAGAACTGAAAAACAAAACCAACGTCATAGCGCCTGTAAGCAGTTAGCTTTCTTTTGCTGAGGGACGATATCTCAGTGCCATCAAGTGTGACGCTGCCGCTGGTAAGAGTATCCATGCCGCCGAGTATATTAAGTATAGTGGTTTTTCCTGCACCGGAAGCTCCGACAATAACACAAAATTCACCCTTGTTTATCTCAAAGCTAGCGTCATTTAAGGCATGTATCTCAACCTCGCCCGTTTTATATGTCTTTTTTACATTTTTAAATTCAACGTAAGCGCTCATAGTTATTCCTTTCTGCAGTCGTATCCGCATCATGCAGTGACTTACTTTATTAAAACACATTAAATTATACCACAATTGTTTCAGTGTGTAAAGAAAAAGCCTTGCTCAATGAAAATAACATCATTATTTCATCAAAATCGTCATTTTTTGTGTTTACAACAGACAAAAAATACATTATAATGTTAGTAACATATTATTTGAAATTAAATACTCGAAAGGAGCATCCGACATGAAATATTTTAGACGCATGGTCTCAACAGCAGCTTCGCTGATCATGCTCACTCCCATAGTAACTGCTTTTCCGTATTCAAAAGCGGAAGCTGCTTCTATTGTCAGCATATCCCCATATGATACATATGATATCAACAACGGAAAGTTCGAAGGCTGGGGAACCTCCCTTTGCTGGTGGGCAAACCGTATCGGCTATTCTAACACCCTTGCACAACAGGCTGCTGAAACATTTTTCAGCACTGAAGGACTTGGACTGAATATTGCCCGTTTCAACATTGGCGGTGGAGATGACCCATCCCATACACACATAACAAGGACAGACTCCAACATGCCCGGTTATACGATATATAACAACGGCACAGTCACCTACGACTGGAATGCTGACGGAAATCAGCGAAACGTGCTCAAGCGCTGCATTGAGGCTGCAGGTGATGATATGATAGTGGAAATGTTCTCAAACTCTCCACCATACTATATGACAAACAGTGGATGCAGTTCTGGAGCAAAGGACTCAAATAACAATAACCTCCGCGATGATAAATATACCGACTTTGCAGAATACTTAGCAGAGGTCACAGCTCATTACGAAAATGACTGGGGAATACATGTACAGAGCATAACTCCGATGAATGAACCCTACACAAACTACTGGGGCGCTTACAGCAACAAACAGGAAGGATGTCACTTTGATCAAGGCTCATCAATGGACAAAATATATCAGGAGCTCTCCAAATCGCTGAAAAAACGTGGCATAAATGATATAATTATCAGTGCCTGCGATGAATCCGTAATAGACACCGCAATTAGCTCATGGAACAAGCTGTCCGATACCACTAAGTCTATTATCGGTCGTATTGACACTCACACCTACGGTGGAAGTCAGCGTGCTGAATTGAAAAACACTGCTATAACCGCTGACAGGAACCTTTGGATGAGTGAAGTGGATGGTGGTTCTACAGCTGGCACAAACGCAGGCGAAATGGGGGCAGCGTTATGGCTTGCAGACCGCATAACTCTTGACTGCAACGAGCTCAATTCCTCCGCATGGATTTTGTGGCAGGTAATCGACAACCACATTTCCTCAGTTGGAATGAATGGTAATAAGGATAAGGGCATGATAAACACTCAGGGTGGCTATTGGGGACTTGCTGTTGCAGACCACGACAATAACAGAATAATCCTAACAAAGAAGTATTATGCTATGGGCCAGTTCTCACGTTACATTCGCCCTGGAATGACTATGCTTAAGTGTAGCGGAAACTGCATGGCAGCTCTTGATACCAAGAACAATAAGCTCGTAATCGTCGCAACCAATGATGGCTCCTCCGACAAGGATATGGTATTTGACCTTTCTAGCTTCGACAGTGCAGGAACTACTGCACAGGCAATTCGAACCAGCAATTCTGAAAACTGGAAGGATATCGGTATAATAAACGTATCAGGCGGAGCTCTTTCTGCTACCCTTGCAAAGCAGTCCGTTACAACATTCATTATTGATGGAGTAAAGGGCGGAGGAGCTCTTTCTGACAAGATAAAAGTTACATCTGGTATGCTCAGTGGCTCTGATTCATGGAAGAGTGATACTTCAACAAACTATACCAAAGCTTTTGATGGCAATATATCCACCTTCTTTGATGGAGTTTCAAACGGCTGGGTACAGGCAGACCTCGGAGAAATCTATGATCTCTCAGCAATAGGATTTGCTCCACGTGCCGGTTATGAATACCGCATGACTGATGGAATGTTCAAAGCTTCCACAGATGGTATAAATTGGACGACGCTATACATTGTAAAGGACAAACCGACCTCTGGTATGCACTATGTTACAGCACTTTCTGGAAACACAACTGCTCGTTATGTGAGATATGAAGTTCCCACAGGCGCTCCAAAAAATGAATACAACAATGACAGCGATTATTGTGCTAATATTGCCGAAATTTCTCTATACGGATCTCTACACAGTCAATCATCACAGTCAGAATATGAAAAACTTGTCATAAAAGGGTGCACAGGAACTCTCCCGTGGCATGATGACGAATCCAACTCCGTTGAAAAAGCTTGCGACAACGATATGAGCACCTATTTCGACGGACTTGAGGGTGGATATATCATACTTGACCTCGGAAAGCTCTGCACTGTCAAGAAAATCGCATACTGTCCGCGAGAAGATTACGAATACCGCATGATTGGCGGATATTTCAGCGTTTCTTCCGACGGAACGAACTGGAAAAAAATATACACAGTAGAAAATAAGCCTGCGTTCAGAATGAATTCCACAGAAGATTTTGAAAATCTTACAGCTCGATATATCCGCTACGAAGTTCCTACAGGAGCTCCATCAAGTCCACTGAACAAGGACAGTGTTTTCCTCTGTAACATAGCTGAGATAGCGGTATACGGAAATGCAGAATTGGAAGCTATTATTGGCGATGTCAATAACGATGGAGTTATTGATGTTTCAGATCTTGTACACTATCAGCGCTATCTTTTGAAAAATGAAAAGCTTGTAGCTCCGGAAAATGCTGATATAAACGGCGATGGAGTAACAGACATATTCGACAATATAGCCCTTAGACATCTTATAATTTCCAAGATCACTACCTGACTATAACATACATATTCGATTAACAAGTGAATATATAAGAGCATTCTGCTCGTAAAAAAGGCACTCGCGCTGAGTGCCTTTTTTCAGTTTGCCCGACATGGGCACAATCTAACGGGTGAAAGTCCCGAACATACCCAGATAGTGGGAAGTGTATAGCCGAACAGCAAGGGTGTCCGCCGTGAGGCGGAATCTGAAGGAAGC
>JAEEGJ010011320.1_pt1 | contig 22706 bp, 16 predicted proteins | sample 8958761 | NCBI WGS metagenome assembly JAEEGJ01 (sample SAMN16246546, study PRJNA631951) | gut metagenome | biome: gut microbiome; feature: rumen; material: RS-attached | host: Bos | place: Iran: Karaj | collected 2018-10 | reverse complement strand
CCCTCAACCCGATGACGGCAAAAGCATCTGTGCAGCAGGACCAGACTATCAAGGTTAGTGGTCAGGTTGTTGATCAGTCAGGTGAGGCGCTTATTGGCGCAACAGTCCGACTGAAGGGAGCTCAGACTGGTGTGGTGACCGACTTCGACGGTAACTTCCAGATAGACGCTCCTTCTAATGGCACCCTCGTGGTGAGTTATGTGGGTTACAAGGATCGCGAGATCGCCGTACGCGGACGCGCGAACCTTAATATTATTGAACTCGAGAGCGACGCCATGATGCTCGATCAGGTGGTCGTGGTGGGTTACGGTGTTCAGAAGAAGGCCGACCTGACGGGTTCTGTCAGTATCGTGAATGCCGACGAGCTGAAGCGCGTGTCTCACTCCAACATTTCTTCGATGCTCGAAGGTAAGGTGGCTGGTGTGCAGATCACTTCTGACGGTCAGCCCGGTGCCGATCCTCTGGTTCGTATCCGTGGTATCGGCAGCTTCGGCAGCACGGCTCCTCTGTATGTGATCGACGGTGTGCCCATGGGTACCAGTATCCGTGACTTCTCCCCGAACGACATCGAGACCATCCAGGTGCTAAAAGACGCTTCTGCTGGTGCCATCTACGGTTCTCGTGCTGCTAACGGTGTGGTCATCATCACGACCAAGGGCGGTAAGAAGGATCAGCCGCTGAAGGTGGACTATAAGGGCTACTTCGGTGTCGACCAGATTCAGAAGGGTGTCTATGACCTGACCAACGCTGATCAGTACAGCCAGTATCTCGGCATTGCTGCCGAAAATGCAGGTATCCCCGTTCCCGGTGGTTACAGCAAGATTGACGGTCGTTACTACTTTATGGACGACACTAATACCGACTGGCTGGATGAGGCCTTTAAGACTGGTATCCGTCAGAACCACAGCGTGAACCTGAGCGGTGGCGGCGTGAACAATACCTATAATATCAGTCTTGACTACTATAAGCAGAAAGGAACCCTTGAGGGAGCCGGTCCAAACTTTGAGCGTTACACCGCCCGTGTGAACAACACGATGGACGTGAAGTTCATCAAGTTCCGCACCAGTCTCGTCTACTCTCACTCTGATCAGGACAACCTGGCTGTGTCGAATGCCAACGAGTACGTCCAGGGTCTTTATGGTAACCTGGGTAACGTGCTGGGTGGCGTGCTGAACATGCAGCCCACCATCAAGGCCTACGACGAGTCTACTTGGGTGCTCGACGACAAGGTGGGCTCTGCCAGCGGCTATCGTTACGATGCCTATGGCTATGGCGTGTACTACGATACGATCCACGGTGACATCTCGGCCATGAACCCCCTGCTGGTGAACAATATGCTGACCCGTAATACGGTTGTCGACCGCTTCGTGGGTACGGCCTCTGCCGATGTTGATCTGCTCGACATGGTCGGTGTGAAGAGCAAGAACCACACGCTGACCTATAAGATCAACCTCTCTTACAGCACGACTTCTGCCAACGACAAGACTTGGATTCCTGCCTGGATCCAGAGTAACCGTGTGTATCTGGCTAAGGAGAACGAGCGTCTGACCAAGGCTCATCGCAAATATACCGATGCCCTGATTGAGAATACGCTGACCTGGGATGGTACCATGGGACTGCATCATGCTAATGTGGTGGTCGGTCAGACCTTCCAGCAGGAGAACACCAACACCCTGTCTGCAACAGGCGTTAACCTCTCTGAGCCTTATTTCCTGCAGTTGCAGAATGCCGGCGACTGGAGTGCCGACAGTTATGAGTACAAGCACACCCTGGCTTCTTACCTCGCCCGTGTGAACTACGACTTCGATGGCAAGTATCTCGTGTCTGGTATCGTTCGTCGTGACGGTAGCTCTCGTCTGTCCAAGGACATCCGCTGGGATACTTTCACCTCTATCTCTTTGGGTTGGCGTTTCGATAAGGAGAAGTTCTACCCCATCAACCGCGACATCGTGAATATGTTCAAGCTGCGCGCCAGCTATGGTGAGCTCGGTTATGAGGCTGCTGTGGGCGACTATGCCATCTACGCTACCATGGCCCGTAACAACATGACATACAGCTTCGGCAACCAGGCGATTACCGGCTCGGCCGTTTCCACTTTTGTTAACGAGAACCTCACCTGGGAGAAGAGAAAGACCATGAACGTTGGTCTCGACCTGGCCTTCTTCAACAACCGCATCGAGTTCACCGCTGAATGGTATAAGAACAAGTCGCAGGATCTGCTCTACGGTGTGCCAGTTCCCGCCAATGCAGGTGTGGCCAACACTTCTGTCACCATGAATGCCGCCTCGATGGAGAACAGCGGTTTCGAGTTTAGTGTTACTTACCGCAACCGCGATCATGCCCTGAAGCATGAGATCAGTGCCAACCTGAGCACCCTGAATAACAAGGTGACCTCACTCGGTTTCGGCACAGAGAAGTATATCACCGGCAGCTACATTACGGAGGTCGGTGAGGAAGTAGGCCGCTTCTATGGCTGGGACTATCAGGGTATCATCCGCACGCAGGAACAGCTTGACGGACTGAATGCCATTGCACAGGCTAAGGGACTGCAGGAGTACCAGCCCGGTGCAAAGGTGGGTGACTGCTACTATCGTGACGTGAATGGCGACGGCCAGATCAATGCCGACGACCAGACGGTGCTCGGCAGCGGTCTGCCCTCAGTGAACTTCGGTCTGAGTGCACACCTCGAGTGGAAGTTCTTCGACCTGAGCATCTCTACCTTCGGTGCTCTCGGATATCACGTGACTGATTACCTCTACAACCAGTTGAACTCCAGCTACGGCTACGGCAACAAGGATGTCAATATCCTCAACGCCAACCAGTGGGACGGTGGTACATACGTGAGCGATATCCCCCGTACCTATCTTTCCAATAGCGCCACATTAGCATGGAACGACCTGTTCTGCAGCCGTCAGATCCAGAATGCCGCTTACTGGAAGATCGCCAACGTAGAACTTGGCTTCAACCTGCCCAACAAGTGGTTTGCAGACTATGTTACCGGTGTCCGTGTTTACGTGTCTGCCCAGAACCTCCTCACCATCACTGGCTACAAGGGCTACAACGTAGACTATGCCGGCGGTACATTCACTCCGGGCTACAACTACTGCTCGTACCCCACGGCCCGTACCTTCATGGCTGGACTTAATTTTACGTTCTAAGCCACAGATTTCACAGATTCTCACAGATAAAGAGATTTACACAGAATATAAATGAATTAAGATATGAAACTACATAAGATTTCCTTGGCTGTCCTGTTAGGACTCGGCACGCTCACCTCTTGTGAGGACAAGCTGGACGTGTCTAACCCCAACCAGCAGACAACAGCTACGTTCGGCATGACGGCCGAAGATTTGGAGGAGAATGTGATTGCTGCTTACAACCACATTCGTATGGAGGGCACTTATGCCCGTGTCGGCTACACCCTCGACGTGTGCCGTGGTGATGAGGTATGGAACTCCTCACAGGTGTGGTACATGCCTTTCGACGACCTGAATGCTCCCTTCACCGACGAGATCGGTCAGTGGTCATGGCGCGACTGGTACTATACTATTAATGTATGTAACTTTACGCTCTCACGCTGCGGTGACGACAACAGTGCCCTCAGTGAGCAGATGAAGCATATTAAGGGACAGATGCTGTTCCTCCGCGGCCTGGCTTACTATAACCTCGCCGGATACTATCAGAATCCTCTTCTGATTACTGACTACGCTACCTATTCTTCTCTCGACGGTCTCTATGGCTCCAACAGTCAGCCCGAGGATAACGATGCCAATGCTCAGTACGACCGCGCCTGGGATCAGGTAGAGCGTGATCTTTCCGAGGCCATGACACTGCTGCCCAGCCGTGATGCAGGTGGTCAGTGGGCTCAGGGACGTGCCACCAGCGGTGCTGCTGCCGGCTACTATGCCCGCGCCCTGATGATGCGCCACAAGTATAGCGAGGCACTCACCGTGCTGAAGGCTATCATCGGCGGTCAGTATGGTACCTACAGACTGATGGCCAACTATGGTGACAACTTCCGTGAGGGTTCTGCCTACGAGAACAATGAGGAGAGCCTCTTCGAGGTGCAGTATTTGGACTACGGCTCACAGGGTACCGACGACGAGTGGACACCCGTGAACACCAGCCCGAACGCTACACAGGGTCATGCCATCGAGAGTAACTACGGTCCTGGCGACTGCGGTGGATGGGCTGACCTCTCTGCTTCACCCTGGCTCTATCAGCTCTTCAAGGCTGAGCGTACCACCAAGGGAAGCCTCGATCCCCGTCTCTATTGGACCATCGGCACCTACGAGCCTGAGTGGGATGGCTTCGAGTATGGCAACGTGTGTTACACCTTACCTATGACAGACGATGCGCCTGTGGTGACCAATAACAACTACGGCGGTCTGCCTATCGCCAAGAACACCAACCTGCGCACAGGTCTCTATGACAAGGTGGTGACAGGTCTGCACTGCGGTATCAACCTCCGCATGATGCGCTACTCTGATGTGCTGCTCCGTGCTGCTGAGTGCGAGAACGAGATCAGTGGTCCTACACAGCAGGCCATCGACTGGATTAACCAGGTACGTAACCGTGCTGGTTTGGCTAACCTGAACCTGTCTGATTTCTCAGGTAATGCTGATAAACTCTTTGAGCAGATTGCCAATGTGGAGCGTCCGAAGGAGTTCGGTTGTGAGTGGGGCCGTGGCTATGACCTCCTGCGTTGGGGCTTCTTCTACAATGCTGACCGTCTGCTGCAGATCAAGCAGCATGGCACCTTCCGCCGCACTAACGATAAGACAAGGGTGAAGGAGTCTGTCAACTATACAGAAGTTGGCGCCGATTCTGAACTGAAGAGTTCATACGACACTTGGATCCAGGGACATGAGTTCTTCCCCATCTATCAGGGCACACTCAACGACAACCCCAACCTCGTGGGCAACTCTGCCAACAACAGCAGCAGCAACGCCTCCTATTTCTCAGGTAAAGGCTGGTCCATCCATCCTGTAGTGAATCTCTAAGAATTTAAAGAAGTTAGAGAAATTAAGAAGTTAAAGTAGTTAAAGAATAATGATTATGAAATATCTAAATAGATTAGCAACGGTCTTCTGTTCAGCTGCCTTAGGTCTGCTGACGTTGACGAGCTGTGAGGGAGGTGACCTATACAGCATCGACTCTCCAGACTGGATCTCTGCCAAGGCAGACTCCATCGCTGCAGAAAAGGCTAAGAACCAGGGTGGCGAAGAGGAAATCGAAGGTATGCACGAGGATGTCTATACTGTCGGTGCCGCCGACTTTAGCACTGGCTGGTGGGCTGTATTCTCCAAGTACTACCAGATTCCAGAGAATGGTAAATGGATCACTCAGTTCAACCTAAACATCAATCCCAACGCATCGAACACCTATAAGAACTATGCACTCATCATCACCAACGACGAGGATCGTGGTGCTGCCAACTACAAGGAGTACGGAGCTATCCGTTATGACTACCAGCCGAGTGGAAACTCTGAGTGGGGTGACTATATCGACCGCAGTCTGGCCACGAGTACGCTGGAGTTTGCTACCGATACCGACACTGGTGTAGACCAGTTGGGTGGTAAGGTGACGCTGACCATCGACCGCACAAATGGTGGCCTGATTGTCACCATGGCCAATGGTAAAGTGACAAAGACCTACACACAAAATACACCACTGGCGAATCTGAATGCCGATGATAGCAACACGACTATCCGTGCCTTCCTCGTACCCGAGGGCTCTTGCATCAACTTCCTGGGTTCTACCATCGAGCCTATCGGAGGCTACACCTCTAAGGATGACAAGCTGCCTCTGTCGATGTCACTCAATGGTGTGCCCAAGAAGGTGCTCCAGGGTGTAGCATTTGAGGAAGCCTTTGCCAACGTGACGGCTACTGTCCAGTTCGAACAGGGTGTATCACTGGATGTGAAGTTTGGAGATCTGACATTCGAGGTCATTCCCGATATGAACAATCTGGGTCAGAAGACGCTCGTGGCTGCTTATGCCAAGACCTTCAAGGGCGAGGCTGCTGCACCCGTCATCGGCTACGCACAGTTCGACATTGTCGATAAGATGTACACTTCTATCGGTGCTACCGACAACTCTACAGGCTTCTGGGGTGCTCACTCAGACAACATCAAGGTGAACCCGGGCGAGACCTTCGTCAGCAGATTCACCAACTACACCAATGGTCAGAACAACTGGAACAACTTCGTCGTAGTGCTCTGCAAGGCAGACAATACCGAGTATGCAGTGGTTCGTGCCGACAACTATGGTTGGGGTGCTGGTTATGATAACAACCCGAATCTGACGACCAGCGGTGGCCAGAGCGACTGGGGTGCATGGCTTGCTGCCATGGACGGTGCCAAGGTGACCACCTATGTCACGAACAATGGGGACGGTTCAGCAGACGTTGTGGCTATTATGGAGGGTAACGACGGTGTCGTCTATCAGCAGATGTATCAGGGCATCGCCGTTGACAATCCTAATGACTTCTTCTTCCGCTTCACGGTGGATGGCAGCCATATCGAGTTCGACGATGTCGTTGGTGCCGAGGATAACTCCACCGGATTCTGGGGTGCTCACTCCGTAGACATCGAAGTGCCCATCAACCAGACGGTATCCACACGTATCAAGAACTTCACCAACCTGCAGAACAACTGGAACAACTTCTGTGTAGTTCTGACCAGCGACCGTACTACAGAGTACGCTGTGGTTCGTGCCGACAACTACGGTTGGGGTGCAAGCTATGAAAATAACCCGAACCTGACGACCAGCGGTGGCCAGAGTGACTGGGGTGCATGGCTCCAGGCAATGGATGAGGCAAAGTGCTACGTAGCTGTCACCAATCATGGCGACTCTGCCGACGTGAGGGTCGTCATGGAGGGTAACGATGGTAACACCTATTATCAGGATTACCTCGGTATCAGTCCTATCGATGGCAATCTGTTCTTCCGCTTCACGGTCGACGGCAGCCATCTCGTATTTGAATAAGTTTTGATTACATTTTCCACATGATTGGTTAATCAACCAAGGGGGGCGGACTTAGTGAAGCCCGCTCCCCTTCCTTTTTTCTTATTTTAATGACAATCGTTATGAAAGCGAAAACAATACTGTGGTCGCTGTTAGCCCTTGTTGTGCCTATGACGGCAGCAGGGCAGCCGCACCGCTTCCAACAAAAAGACTTCCAAACCGACACACCGATGGTCCACGACCCCGTGATGGCCTACGAAGACAGCACCTGGCATATCTTTGCCACAGGCATGGGTATTCAGCACATGACCTCCAAGGACCGCAAGACCTGGACGGTGAAGACGACTCCCGTCATGTCCGTCATCCCCCAGTGGGCCCACGACTCCGTTCCCGGCTTCACCCATCACGTCTGGGCGCCGGATGTCATCAAATGGCACGACCGCTGGTGGCTCGCCTATAGCTGTTCCACTTTCGGACGCAACGGTTCTGCCATCGGACTCCTCTCCACCCGTTCCTTGACCTTTGGCCTCTGGGATGACATGGGCTGCATCGTCACGTCCCGTGAAGGCCGCGACAACTGGAACGCCATCGACCCCAACTTCGTCATCGACGATCAGGATCAGCCCTGGCTCGTGTGGGGTTCTTTCTGGGACGGCATCCAGCTGGCCCGCCTTGACACGACGATGCATGTAGCTAAGGAGTCAGGAGTCAGGAGTCAGGAGTCAGTAAGGCCTCGCACTATCGCCCGTCGCTACAATCTCTCGGATCCGAAGGCAAAGAACGCCCTCCCCGTGAATCCCAATCCCCCCAAGAACCCTACGTCCGACTATGCTGGACCTAACGCCATCGAAGCACCCTTCATCTTCAAGCACGACGGCTGGTATTACCTCTTCGTCTCTTGGGACTACTGCTGTCAGGGTGCCAAAAGCACCTATCGTGTGGCCGTAGGCCGCAGCCGTAGTGTCGAAGGGCCTTATCTCGACAGCAAGGGTGTCGATATGCGTGACGGAGGAGGCAACATCTTCATCGAGGGCGACAAGAAGGCCTTCGAGGCTGCCGGCCACTGTGCCGCCTACACCTTCGACGGACAGGATATCTTTATTTGTCATGGCTACAGCATCGCCCATCAGGGAGCTTCAATCCTCATCCAGCGTCCTATCTCCTGGACGCCTGATGGCTGGCCGACGCTGAAGTGAAGGTAAAAAGAGCCACAGATTACACAGATGATCACAGAAGAAATAATGATGACTAAAAGATTAGTAAAGGCAAAGGTCTTGGTGATAGGTATTTCACTTTTTCACCTTTTCACCTTTTCGCTTTTGGTGAACGCCCAGCAGCGGTCGTGGACGGCCGACAATGGTAACGGCACGTACACAAACCCGCTCTTCTACGACGAGTTCTCCGACCCCGACATCCTCCGTGTGGGCGATGACTACTATCTCGCCGGCACGACGATGCACACCGTGCCTGGGCTTGTTATTCTCCATTCCAAGGATCTGGTGAATTGGGAGAACATTAGTTATTGCTTCGACCGCTTCGACTTCGCTGACGATGCCTTCTCGCTGAAGAACCATCAGGAGATCTACGGCCAGGGCGTCTGGGCGCCGGCCATCCGCTATGCCAACGGCCAGTTCTATGTGTTCACCAATATCAACGGCAAGGGTCTGCAATGCTACACCTCGAAGGACATCCGCGGACCGTGGGAGCACCACAACATGCAGGGACGTATCTACGACCTCAGTGTGCTCTTCGACGACGACGGTAAGATCTACGCCATCCACGGCTATGGCGAGGTGAAGTGTACGGAGCTGAAGCCCGACATGAGTGGTCCCATCGAGGAGACGGAGCGCACCATCATCCCTGAGGGCAATGCCGTCGGCGAGGGCCATCACATGTATAAGATAGGTGGCATGTACTACCTTATCTCTACCGACTACATGCCCAACGGCCGCACCCTCTGCTCCCGTTCCAAGAGCATCTGGGGTCCCTACGAGACCATCACCATCACTGCCGACGAGACCTTCGGCTATCATGCTGCGCCGCTCACCCAGGTGCCTCGCGATGTGAAATACCGCATCGGCGAGGACGGCACGAAGTTCGGCATTCCGGAGGTGGATCGTGATGCCACGGCCTGCACCAACATCCATCAGGGTGGCATCGTCGAGGATCAGAGCGGACAGTGGTGGGCGCTGCTGATGATGGACTTCCACAGCATCGGCCGCACCGTCACCCTTGCGCCCATCACCTGGAAAGACGGCTGGCCCATGCTCGGCCTCGAAGGCAACCTTGGCCGTGCCCCACGTACTTGGCTCAAACCGAATATTCGGGGGAACGGAGGTACGGGGGTACGAGGATACGAGAATACCTCTTTTGCCCCATACAACCGCTGTGATGATTTTGAGTATTCTCGCGCCACCGCACCTTCGCACCACCGCGCCACCGATAAATCCCTCAAGCCCATCTGGCAGTGGAACCACAACCCCGACGACAGCAAATGGAGCCTGAAGAACGGCCGTCTGCGCCTCCAGTCGATGCCCGCCGAACAGCTGATGTGGGCCCGTAACACCCTTACCCAGCGCGTCATCGGCCCCAAGAGCATTGTCACTGTCGAGCTTTATACGAAAGGCATGAAGGACGGCGACGTCGCTGGCTTGGGCAACATCAACGTGCCCTGCTCCTGGATCGGCATTGTTAAAGATGGAAAGGTGAAAGGGTCAAAAGGTGAAGAAGTTTATACTTTACGCTGCTTCGAGCAGGCCACCAACGACACCACAGATATTTCTCTCACCTCTCACCTCTCACCACTCACCTCTAAACTCTACCTCCGCATGGTGGGCGACTACGACAACGACCGTGCCCACTACGAATACTCACTTGACGGCACGCAGTATCAGCAGCTGGGTCGTGAGATGCCCCTGAGCTATCAGCTCATCTCCTTCCAGGGTTCGCGCCACGCCCTCTTTGCCTTCAACCACAAGGGCCTGAAAGGCGGCTATGCCGAATTCGACAATTTCACCGTCGAGGAGCCTCTGGCAGACCGCAGTCAGAACATCCCGCTCGGCAAGACCGTCCGTATCGTCAATCTGGCTACAGGCAAGCCTGCCATCGCGACCACCCACGGACTGCTTTACGACACAGAGGCTGCCAATAAGAGTCCCCAGACCCGTTTCCATGTCATCGACAAGGGTCATGGTCAGGTCATCCTCCAATGTGAGGACGGGCGTTATGTCTTCTGCTCCGGCTATGGCATTGCTGGTGATGTCCGTCTGACCAATGACGAATCGAAGGCTGAGGTCTTCATGTGGCAGGACTATCTTAACCGCGAGTTCATGCTCATGTCGATGCGTACCCATCGTTACATAGGCAAGAGTCCCACCACGGGCAGTCCCTATTCGATGGACTTCACTGGTGCCGACCCCGCCCGCCGCAACGGTGCCGTCTTCCGCTGGGAAGAATAGTCATAGGAGGCAGTCTTGGAACAGCCTCTTTTCTTATTTTCCTACGGATTGTACGGATTATACGGATTTTAACTTGCTGATAATCAGTAATTGCTTAATCTGTATAATCCGTATAATCCGTAGGCATTTTATGATGACACGTTCTCCTATTTCCGGATGTATTTCTTTCCGTCTTGGATGTAGATGCCCTTAGGCAGGAGTATGGACTCCATACTCCTTCTCTTCTTACTCCTGACTCCTTCGATTCCCGTGGCCTCATGTGCCTCCAAGGTGAATGAGCCGAGCGGATAGCCCGAGGGGGATTTGAGTATCAGGCTGACAAGTCCCTCGTGGCGGGGCACGAACGAGAAAGTAACGCCACTCTCCTTTTCTGCCCTGAGATAAGCACCACACAGCATCTTGTCGCCCTCCTCATCATTATCATAATATGGTACGAGATAGAGTTCTCCGACATAGTCTTTTGGGTTGTGATTGCGGACGGTGACGGTCACATCGCTGCGTTCGCCGACAACGCCCGCCCCCTTGGTAATCGCTCCGCCTATACATTCCAGACCTTCGCACTCGTTCAGCAGGATCCGGAGATAGAAAGTCCCCTCCTCCGTGCGCCCTGCCACGAGGCTGTATTCCTCTGGGGGAATCATCTGCCACTGGGTGTTGTCGCCGTGGCGGAAACGAAGCATCGGGTAGAGCCTGAGCGAGTCGCCGGGCTGGAAGGCCATAGAGTCCACCTCCACCAGCATGTAGTTGCTGGAGTAGATGATGCTGTCGTTGAGGTCGCCCATGAATGCAGGTGTCCATTCTCCGTCGTCGTTGCGTATGCCTAGGGCATTGTCTACGGCAGCGGTTCCGGCGTCGTCTTTGCGATAGCCGAAGGTGAATCTCACCGTGTGGTCATCCTCCAGCGACATCTCATACTGGAAGAGTTCTGGTTTCCCTTCGTCGGGGCTGGGCTGCGGATCCATCATCGGATCGAGGTAGATGATGGCACCGTGATTGATGCTGAATCCGATGCCGCTCGATCCTGCGCCGACGCTGGTGTTGTTGTGGGGGTTGAGCACGGAGAGCGAGAAGTAGCCGTCATCCTTACCGCCCCATCCCCAGTTGATGTGGAACAGACCGTCGCCGTCGTAGCCGTCGCAGATGAATGAGTGCCCCTCCGACTCAGAGTAGCCATTGTAGAGCACGGGCCTGCTGGCGGCCAGCTCACCGTAGATGATGTCCTCCCACTCGTCGATGGTATAGAGCGTGCGGAAATTGATCTGGGTGGCAGCGGTATAGCCGAAGTCTTTGACGAGTGCCGTATACTGGGCATCTGTCGAGGTTGCAGAACCGGCAGGGCTGTATGTCGTCTTCATGGCCTGGCCGCAGTAGCGCATCAGCGTAGCGACGGCCTGCTGCTGGGCCTCTGTGCCGAGGATCTCCTTGGGCTGCCAACTCCCGTCGCGCGGCTCCAGATAGCAGTCGAGCATATCCTCCCAGGCGAAGGTGACGGGCGGAAGGGCGTCGATATGCCACACCTTCTTCTCGTCCTTGTAGGCTGTCTCGATGTCGTAGCCAGGAAGGCTGTCGGTTATCGCCTTTGGCCACTGGTAGTAGTTCATTACCTGAGCTGTTGCTGTAGGCGTGCAACCCGTCATACACCGCTTACCCGCCAGGCTGCTGTCGGCACCGTCGTAGAGCGGACATTCGTTGTAATAAGGTACGATCTGATACCAGTTCGTCTTAATCAGCGGCTCGATGGGAGCACGTTCGATAGTCCTTGTCTGTCGTAGTGTGCCGCTGTGGCTCGCGGGGTCGGTTATGTCCCCGTCCTTGAAGTCCTGACGGTTGCCCAGCGTGGCAATGGCCTCGTCGTACAGTCTGAGCCAGACGCGCATATTCTCCGGCATCCGCTCCCACTCGATGCTTCCCGTGTCGCTATATCCCAACACGGGCAGCGCCCTGCTGTCGGCAGAGGCAATCACGTAGCCGCCGCCATCGCAGTTGAAGGCGTAGATGCTCTTAGCTTCCACTTTGGCGGAAATGAAGCGCTCTTTGTCCGAGGGATTCCCGGCTCTGACGAGACCTTTGCTTCGGCTGACGATTTCCTTTTCGTGGGTGTCAAGATAGCGCATCGCCCGTTCCTTTGCCTGCTGCTCCGTGAGTTGCTGCGCCTTTGCTCCGTTAGCCATCATCACCACCACGGTGAGGACAATGATTCGGATGAATATCTTCTTCATATCTGCTTGCTTCTGAATACCTTTGTCTGTTAGTGGAGGCAAAGATACGAATAACCGCGCAATCTACCAAATATTTGGATAGATATTTTCGCTGATGCCTGTTATGTCGCTCAATTGTTATCCCATAGACTGAGTCGGAGGCCGAGACTGAGACTGAAACTGAGGGGCTTCTCCTGATAGTAGGTGGGGATGTCGCTGCCGTTGTCGAACCAATAGCCAAGGCCTGGTTCTGCGTAGAGGCTGAACTGGGGAGTGAAACGGAACTCTGCCCCAGCGGCTCCGTTGACCGAGAACTGCAGGGGATGGATACTGACGCTATTGGTCACTCCGGCAGCCGTCCGCGAACCACTGATCATCTTTTCTACCATTGCACCAGCCGACAGATAGATGTTTACGTAGCGGCTTCCCCAAAGCAGGTAGGAGGCCGTGACGGGGATGCCGATGTAGTTCAGATGCTGTTCTGTGGTGACGGACTTGTCATCGACGGTCTTGGTGAAGTCGGCAGACAGACGGGTATAGGTTAGACCGCTCTCGATGCTCCACCTGTCGTTGAGGCGGTAGCGCAGGGAGAAACCGAAGCGGACGGGCTGGTGATGGCGGGTGGTCTCGCTGGTCTGCTGGGTTCGGTATTGCTGGGTTTCGCCCTGACGGGTATTGCTCTCCTGTTGGTTGTTGCCAGACTCATCATCGGATGAATGGCTCTCGTCAATGCCGTCTCCATCAGAGACGGTTTCACCATCGGTTTCATTCGCCCAATTATAACTGTCGGTAGGTGACGGAGGTATGGCTGGGCCTGGATTTATTGGATCGGAGGAGATGGGAACCTGCTGAGTGGTGGATATCTGATTGCTGTAGCCAGCCGTTGCGTTAGAGAAATAGACCCTGGCCGTGAGTCTGCTTGGGGAGGAGGTTTTGGGGCGAAGTTCATAAGGATAGATGACGGTGGGACGAGGCTGGGGCTTGCTGATTGTGGCTTCGTCTGAAGACTGATTTGAAGACTTGTTGGCGTCTTTGTCAGTTGGTTCGTTTGTTGCCTGACCTATTGGCTGAGGTTCTTCGCCTGTTGTCTCAGTTAAGGCAGACGCAGCCACAGTCTGAGCGATTGTCGTTATGGAAGTTCTTAAGGGCTGGCGATGAGGCGGAATATTCCCCTGTATGGGGTGCGGAGGTGTCGAAGAAGCGTCCTCAGGAACTATAGTCATAGAAGCGTTCCCAGGAGCCATTGCCAAGGAAACGTCCTTAGGGGTATGAAGTTGCAGTTTCCAGAATCCGACACCCGCCAAAAGGAGGATGGCGGCAGCAGCGACGAAACGACGGAACCACAGAGGGGTGGTCTTGACTTTGGTGGATGCCTTCGCCTTCTGTCTGTTCGCCTCTAACGCCTTATCAATCTCAGACCACGACAAGTTGATGTCAGACTCCTCGTAGTCTGCCATCTTACGTTGCATCTGCTTTCTCCATTCTTCTTTCATCGTGCGTTACGTTTATTGTCGTGATAGGTCTGAATCATTTGTGCTAACAAGTTCTTGGCCTTGTGGAGTTGAGAGATTGAGGTCTTGACGCTGGTGCCTAACAGCTGGGCTATCTCCTGATGGCTCTTGTCCTCGAACACGTAGAGGTTGAACACCGTCCTGTAGCCCGTAGGTAGTTGCCTCACCATCTGTTGGATCACTTCGGGCGGTATGTCCTCGATGGGCGGATCTTCTTCTTCTTCAGCGATGTCGTCGATATATTGTTCCTGGAGTGTCAACTCTTGGCGACGGTTGCGCCTGATGTAGTTCAGCGACTCGTTGACGGCGATCCTCGTGGCCCAAGCCTTCAGCGACCCTTGCCCTAAATAGTGGAAATCGCTGATGTGGGTGACGATGCTGATGAGTGTCTCCTGCAGCACGTCGCTGGCATCCTCGCTGTCAGTGACATAGCGTGTGCAGATAGCCTTCAGGTGGGAAACATACAGGGAACAGAACACCCGCATCGCCGCGTTGTCACCGCGTCGAATCTGCTCTGCCAAGCGTTGCTCGTCGTTGCTGTACCCTATATGGTGCACTTTATGATTCTATTCCCGTATATTGTCCGATAAAGAGGATGGCACCTGAGGTCTGGTCTCTGATGACATAGAGGAACGGGCGTGTGGCGTGGAATGTCACATGGCGGGGCTCGGTTTCTTCCGGACCTGCAGCTAAATCCATGCCTATGATGGTTACGGCGGCTGCCTCGGTGCCACTCTCGTTGACTTTGATCTTCGCTACCTGTTTCATCAGGTCGATATAGGTCTCAGTATCGCAGAAGTTGGGAAATTCAGCTGCGACCGTAAAGGCCTTGGGCATGCCGAGGCGCGACATGATGCCCTTGAGGTTGAGGTCCGTATCTGCCTCAAAGCGGGGCAGCTTCAGGTCGACGATGGCTGATTCGCCTCTCCAAACGTATTGTTCCGTCCAACTGCTGGAAGTCAGCGTCTCCAACACGTCGTAGATTCTCTTTCCCTCGCGAGGCAGCAGGATATTGATCACGAACGACTCGTTGCCGTAAGGTAGCATGACGGCCTGGCACAGATCGTTCTCCCAGTATAGGTAAGACCCCGTCTGATGCATCATCGGCACTATCGGTCGCAGGTCGCCGTACTGGCCGAAATCTGCAGCCTCTCCGAAGGGTTCTTCCACCGTATTCTCCTCCTCAAACTTCGTCACCCAGTTACCCTTGAAATAGATGGCATTCAGCAGGTAGCTCACAATTGAGGGATTGAAACTGTCCTCGTCGAGCACCTTCTCGATCATCTTCTCCGTGTGGTCGCTGCACCATTGGTTGATGACGTCCATAGTCAGGCCGTCGTGGAAGTCGCGGATGTCTGGCTCAGCCTCGTAGTTCTCCTTTGCTAACTGCAGGAAGACCGGGTTCAGTGTCAGGCCCTTGCTGCTGTTGAAATAGATGTTGTTGGCGATGTTCAGTTTCGTGTCAGGGTCGAGACAGACAGCCCTGGAGAGCATCTTCCTACAGAACGCATTGATGCCCTCAGCCCCTGTGTCGGCAAAGCCTAATACCTTATTAATCTGTTGCTGTGTCTCGCCCGTAGCACCGTTGTTCAGCATGCCGAGGGCGTAGATGATGCTGATGGGGGAGAGAATGTTGTTGCCTATTGCCACCCTCAGGTCGTAGTCTTCTGGCGGTATGCATCCACGAGGGCTTACGAAACCGTATTCTGCTGTGACCTCACGGAATAGGTTGAAGGCGAAGTCATTGCTCTGCTGCACCATGTCGAGCTCGCTGCGTGTCAGCAGGAGGTCTTCGGGATTGGGCACTTGGGGCTCTTCGGACTCCGCAGGCTTTTCCGGATCTGCCGGTGTTTCCACGTCAGGCTGCGACACGTTGGTAATAGTGTCATCATCCTTGCTGCATCCTACTGTTGTCATAGCCATCATCAGGGCGATGGCTACCCATAAACTACTTTTCTTCATCATGCTTGCAAAATTAAACGTTTTCTGCTATATAAACACCGAAACAGCGAAAATACTGCCTGCGAAAACGTTAAATATTCCTAATGGGCATAAAAACTCCATGACTTATTTCCGTTCCTTACTGTCGAGGAAGGCATCAGAAATGGAATCTAAGCCCTAACTGAAGGTTGAAGTCCGTGGGTTTGTCTTTGAAGAAGTTGCTGACGTGGCTGCCGTTATCGAAATAATGACGGATGCCAGGTTCGACATAAAGCCCTATCTGCGGGATGAAATCATACTGCACACCCAGACTGCCACCTACTGACCACTGCGCCCAGTCCTTATTCATCTCCTGATCCACACCGTCGGTATTAGCCTCGGCCTTGACATTCCAATCCACCTGCCCGCCAGCCGAGAGATAGACACTCAGCCCGCGCCAATGCCAAAGGGCATATTGCAGATTCAAGGGGATGCCGATGTAATGGAGCGACTGATGACGTTTGATCTGTTGACTCAACATCAGCGTGAGGAAGTCTGAGTTCAGTTTGGTATAGACCACACCCGTACTGACGGCAAGCCTGTTGGTAAGCGGATAACTGAAAGTGAGTCCGAACGACAATGGGAAGTCGTGGTTCTGACGTTCCTCATAGCCAGTCAGATAGACTTTGCTATCCGCAGCACGTGTCATGGTGAACTGCTGCAAATACGACGGACTCATCAGCACTCCGTTTCTGCCCTTATAGCCGTTCGTGCCACCTGAGGCGTAGAGGGACATTGACAGACGGCGAGGGGTGTTGTTTCGAGGAGGGAGGAGGGAGGAGAGTGGAGGGAGAATAGTTTCATCCTTATTTATTGTAGGAGTATTCTCGCACCTCACCTCATACTCCTCCGTCTTCGAAGAGCCTTCCTCTTTCTTTAAAGAGCCTTCCTCTTTCCTCGATGGGTTCTCTTCTTTTCTTAATGAGCCCACCACTTTCCTCGATGCGTCCTCTTCTTTCCTCATAAAGTCTTCCACCTTCTTCGATGTGTCCTCCACTTTCTTCAACGCAGGCTTATCATTTGAAGCGATGACCTTCGCTGGGGCGCTGAACATATCCTCAACTCCACCAGCCTCTCGATTCCAAAACATATAAGCTCCCCCAGCCATCAGACCCACGAGAACTGCTGCAATGCACCATCGTCTGAACGCCACGAGTCTTGCCTGCCGCCTTGCCCGCTTGTCGAGCGCAGCCTCAATACCCTCCCACAAGTCGCGCTTCGGCATCTCGCGGTGGTTCGCTATATGCTTTTCAAGCCTTTCGGCCCATTGGTCTTGCTTCATATCCTGTGTCGTTTAATGTAATCCTTCATCTTCTTAATCAGTATCTGCTTGGCTCTTGACAGTTGGGAGGCTGATGTTTTCTCCGTGATGCCCAGCCTGCGGGCGATTTCACTGTGTGAGCAATGCTCGAAAATAGAGAGGTTGAGTGCCAGACGATAGCCCGATGGCATCTGTGAGATCATCCTGGTGAGCACTTCAGGCGGAATCCGTTCCAGTTCCGGCTCCTCGTCAGGCACATCCGGAATGGTGCTTGTGAAACTGATGATTTCTGACCTCCTCACGAAGTCAAAAGCCTTGTTGGCGACCGTCCTGCCGATCCACGATGTCAGCGAGCCCTCACCGTGAAACTCAAAGTCATGGATGGAGGTCAGTATCTTGATAAAACTGTCCTGCACCACGTCTTCCGCATCTTCCTCGTTTGGGATATACCTCAGTCCTATGGACATGGCATATCCCAGATAGCGCTCATAGAGCCGCTTCATCGCTTGGCGGTCTCCGGCTTTGATGGCGGTCAGCAGTTCCTGCTCAGTTTCCACTGGAAGAGCGGTCTATTTGCTTGATACTTGTATATTTCAGTCTTATCTCCGGCTCGAGTTTCGCTTCCCAGACAACCTCATCATACTCTGAGATCTCCGTATATTCCACCTTCGTCACCATCAGCGTACAAGTAAATAGCGAGCCATCCACATTGAGGACAGACTTCGACATGCTTGGTTGTATCACCGCCGTCACGGGAATCAACTGTCCTTCATCTGTTGTGACGACAAAAGGAAGGTAAAGCTCTGTTTGTGTAAACTCAAGATAAAGGCTTTTTTCTGACATACCAACACATCTGATGGTTTGTCCAACACCACTCTGCAAGCATTGAGTAAGGGCATCCTCATATTTTGACAGCATATTCGAGTATAAAACCTCATCATCAGGCAGCCAACCCAATTCATCCATTTCGTAATCGGTTATTTTAGCAACTTTCACCTTAGGGAGCATCCTTTTCATCATCTCCTTGATGGGAAATCCATGGAATTCCACAGAGCTCCTCGGTTGAGCAGTAGCAACACGAACAGTTGTAGTATCTGCTGATACTTCATCGACCGTCCAGATTCCACGGAACCGATACATAAGTTTCGGGACACTTGTGGAGGCATTATCCCTATCCGGTATATTTATTGATTGTTCCACAAGCATCTCCTCATCCTCGCCTGTCGAGCAAGCCCCAGCCAGCATTACTATCAGCAGGCTGGCCATCCATTTCAAATGTTTCTTTCTATTCATATCAATCTATTATTTTATGATCAAGTTGAGTCATCCCTCTATTATAATAACGAACGAGAAGGCAAAACTTTGCGTTAAAATAGTATAAAAAACGCTTGCCCCATGCAGTATTTCCAACTCTCGATAGTTATAATAAATAGAGGGAGGCCTCAAAATGGATTCAATAAACAACTAAAAATGGCGATGATGAAGAAAGTATTTTTGATGATGAGCATGCTGCTCTCGCTTGGGATGTTCAGTTCCTGCAACAACGACGATGATACGTCGGCCGTAAATAATGAACGTAAGGACGTCTCTCTTACCAGGGCTGAACAGACGTTGGTCAGTCAAAGCAACGGCTTTGCCTTCAGGCTGTTTGATGCCTTGCAGGGAGACAAGAGTATGATGGTATCTCCCGTCAGTGTGGTCTATGCCCTCGGTATGCTGAACAATGGAGCCGCAGGAGAGACAAAGGCACAGATCAATGAGGTCTTAGGGTTCAAAGGCGACGATGCCGACGGCGTGAACGCTTTTTGCAAGAAGTTGCTGGATGAAGCCATGACCCTCGACAGGAAATCGAAGCTGATGATTGCCAACAACATCTATGTGAACAAGGATTATGAACTCCAGCCCGCCTTTGTGCAGAAGGTGAGGGAGTATTATCAGGCTTCTCCTGAGAGACTCGACTTCAGCAATCCCAGCACCCTGGGCACTATCAATCGCTGGGCAAGTGACCATACTGAAGGGATCATCGGGAATGTGCTTAATGAAATCGATCCGTCAACGGTCAGCTATCTGCTGAATGCCATTTATTTCAAGGGGGAGTGGGCTGCACCATTTGACAAGGGCCAGACAAAAAAGGAAGTATTCTTTGGAGGAAAGAACCTGGTTGATATGATGAACTGCATGCGAATGTTCGACTATGCAGAGAGTGAAGACCTTCAGGCCCTGAGAATGCCATACGGCAACGGCGCCTATTCGATGACCATTCTCCTTCCACGAGTAGAAAAGAGCCTGTCAGACATATTAAAAATTATGACGGCTGAGGAATGGGCAGAACTGACGACAGCCCTCAGCGAGGCACTGGTCGACGTGAAAATGCCAAAGTTTGAGACCACCACAGAAGTCTGCCTTAATGAGGTCCTGTCGGATCTGGGCATGCCAAAGGCTTTTACCAGCCAGGCAGAGTTCCCGGATTTCTGTAATGTACCCACATACATAGGCTTCTGCAAGCAGTCCAGCAAGATCAAGGTGGATGAAGAGGGTACGGTTGCTGCAGTAGTCACTACGACAGATCTGGTTACGGAATGTGTGCCTGCGCCTGCCGAACGCGCAGAGTTCCACGCTACCCGTCCGTTCATCTATGTCATCAGCGAGAAATCAACAGGTGCCATCTTCTTTATTGGTAATTATAAGGGTGATTAAGTGAAACATTGTTAAATTATCTCCATTCCTTACAAGATTTCTGAACTTTTGTCATTGTATAGATAGAACAAAGTAAATTCGTAGTTGACTGTTTCTAATTAAATGTATGAGTATGAGTAAGAAATTGTTTTTAATGGTGAGTGTGCTACTATCGGCAGGCATGTTCAGCGCATGTAGCAATTCTGATGAGATTGATTCTAATCTTTCCAAAGGTGACATAATTAAAACTGATGAAGCGTATGATAAAATACAAATCAGTTTCTCTCTGTTAAATGATAAAAACGTCCCAACCACAGCGTTTGAATACGGAGAGGATATATGCTTTGAATTGATTATTACAAATAATAGCGACAAAGAATTAATCATCTTTGATGATATTCGTTTAGGTAGAGATTTATTTCGGGTTTTCCAGAATGATGGTACAGAAGTAGGAACTCCTTGGACAAGTCTCGGCTCAGATTATGTTGCAGTAGGAATTGAGCCAAAAACGAGTACACGTCTAGCTTGCAATTGGATCAAAGCGTTTTCTACTCAGAAACCGTTGAAGAAGAAAAAAGAATATGCTCCTCTACCTATAGGGAACTATTATACGAACTTTATAATCAAATACCGTAATCTTGATAGTGATTTACAAGATGCCTTCTTTGAGAAGGAGTTTAATTTGAATTTCAAAATACAATAATGTGAAGAAGAGTAGTTTATTATGGCTGTACGCTGTGCTGATGCTTGTCGTTGGCATGAGCAGTTGCAGCGATGATGATGATATTTATAGAAAAGACATTATCGGAACATGGCAGCTGGTGCATTCTTATGGAGGTTGGTCGCCAAGGGTAGATTACGACCCCGGTGAGGTAACCTTTACTTTCACAGCAGACGGGGAAGTGAAGATTGTCAATAAGAGGAATGGATATAGTCCTTTTTCTACAGGCATTTATGACTACTCTTTCGTGAAGATTGAATACTCCATTTTTACTGGTGAGCCAGAAACGGTATTGCTTATTGATTGTTTCCCTGACAGACATTACTCTTTTAATTATGAGGATGGCCTGCTTTACCTTTCCCTGCAAGCCTATGATGGGGATGGGTATGCATTAAAGAAAGTGGATTAGGTTGCACACAATAGGGACTGTCCCCGTTGTGATATGATATGTTCTCCGTTGCCAGTTCTTCTATGCCGCGCAGCACCGTGTCTGCACTTGGAACACGCGTATGTGGACGCTCGGTAAGCACATCCTTCAGATACAGGTTGAGGTCTTCCATGCAGTCGCCGCCACAGCAGAAAACGGAGAAGACGGCCCGTATTATCTCGCTGTACTGATAGCCTATCAGCCTACTGCGAAGTCCTAGGTGGGAGTCGATTACAGAGGACAGAATACGGTCAAATATGTCCAAAACGAAAAATATTCCGCCAAAAGCGCTGATTTTCTCAGATTTTTGTTGTACCTTTGCCATGTCATTGATGATTTTGCTTGTCTTGATTTGCAGCACTAAGATAAGTGAAAAATCTGACATGGCAAAATCCTGAGCAACTTTTTGTTGCTCAGGTACTTATAAAGAAAGTTAAATTAAAGTGTGCGGAATTTAGGAATAACGCAAACAATACGAATATGGCAAGATACGAAGGAGAAAAGAAGAGCGGAAAGCTGGGAGACTTGATTTACAGTTCCTGGAACGGGCGTCCATACACACGGCGTCGCCCTGAGACGGTGGCCAACCCGCGCACCGAGAAACAGCAGGCGCACCGGAATGCCTTTGCAGAGATTTCCCGTCTGTCGTCGGCCATGAAGGTGGCGCACAAGGTGGGCCTTCACCGGCAGGCCCTGCGGCAGAAGCTCGACACCTACGGTCTCTTCAAGAAGCTCAACAAGGACTGCTATGATGCCGACGGCATTGACTATGCCCGCGTCCGTATCAGTCTCGGCATGCTGGATGGAGCCGTCATCACCTCTGTCGGGGTCGATGCGCAGGGGGTGGTCAGCGTGGCGTTCGACGGGCATGCCTTTTCAGGAAGGCGGTCGGACCAGTTCTACGTCTACGTCTTTTGTCCCGACCAGGGGGAAGGCCTTTTCATGGAACCCGTGGCCCGCGATGCCGGTTTTGTTGCGGCCTCGGTCCTTGAGGCATGGAGGGGTCACGACCTGCACCTCTATGCCTTTATGAAGAGCGAGAAGGGCCAGACCTCCGAAACCATCTATGCGGGCCAGTTTTCATGCGCCGGGGAACAAAAGGCCTGACCGCAGGGACGCTTACTCGCTTCTCAGCCCTAAAAACTTGCATTCAGCTAAATAAAAACGCTGGTTTTGTACTCACCTAACCATTTTTTTCATATCTTTGCACCGACATAATTGTTTTTTTTTATGAAGAAAGTATTCATTTCACTGCTGGCTGTGGCCGCTATGGCATGCGCTTCCTGCCAGGCCACGACGCAAGAGAGTGCCCTGAAGGGCAAGAAGGTCCTGTTCGTATATGGCGGATGGGACGGTCATCAACCCAAAGAGACCATGGAGGTCCTGAAGCCTTGGCTGGAAAGCCAGGGAGCCATCCTTGAGCTGCGCGACAACCTGGATGCGTATGCCGACAAGGAGCTGATGGCTTCCATAGACCTGATTATCCAGACCTGGACGATGGGGAG
>JAEEGJ010011317.1_pt1 | contig 22708 bp, 16 predicted proteins | sample 8958761 | NCBI WGS metagenome assembly JAEEGJ01 (sample SAMN16246546, study PRJNA631951) | gut metagenome | biome: gut microbiome; feature: rumen; material: RS-attached | host: Bos | place: Iran: Karaj | collected 2018-10 | reverse complement strand
ACACAGCTATTACGCACCGCTTTATGGTGAGCAGTATGCCAATTTCGGTGCTACAACGTATGATTGGGCCAATATGATTGATTACTATGCCAATGGTTCGAGTCAACAGGAGAAAGAGGCTGTGGCCACGTTAATGTATCATTGCGGCGTGTCGGTCGACATGAACTATGAGCCAAGCGGTAGTGGTGCCTACTCGGGCGATGTCCCGGCGGCCATCAGCACCTATTTTTCTTATACTAACAAGTCTACTTTCGTTTCGAAAGGTGGTAACTACGACGAATGGATCACTTTATTGAAGTCGAACATCGACCAACGTATCCCGTTGTATTATTCAGGCCATAGTGATGATGGCGGACACGCTTTCATCTGTGATGGGTACGATGCTGACGGTTTGTTCCACTTCAATTTTGGTTGGAGCGGTGCATATAACAGTTTCCTCCTCATTGATGGAGAAAACTTTGAATATTCGGGTAGCCAAGGCGTTGTTGTGGATTTTGTTCCCGACTACATTTATAATGCCATGCCTCAAGCTCCTGAAAACCTTACGGTGACCATCGACAGTGATGTTTCGCTGACGGGTCATCTCTCATGGACCAATCCGACCAAGTCTGAGACGGATGAACCTTTGACGGGTCTGGATAAGGTTCTTGTCCTGCGTAATGGTGTTATCGTTCACGAAATCGAAAATGTCCAACCTGGACAGGCCATGACTTGCGATGACGAGGTGCCTTTCTTTGACCAGTACGACTATGCCATTATGGCGGTGAATGGAACTTCGTATGGCCGCACTGTCCATACTAAAGCTGTCTTCGGCCCCTATTGCGAATGGACGGTCATCATGACCTCTTCTGACTTTCACGGTTGGAACGGTGGCGGCATTACGGTGCAGAACGCTGCAGGCTCCTATATCGACTTTTTGACCACAAATACATCGGCTGCCCAGTTGCAAAGGTTCCCAATGGCTCTTGGCAACAATAATCTCTACTGGACTGAGCCCAATTCTTCCATCACCAACATCTCTTTCAAGGTGAAGGATCCTCAGAATCAAGTGGTGTATGAATACAATGGCCCATCATCTGAATTGGAAGCCGGATTGCTGCGCACCTTGAACAACTCGTGTGGCAACGAGAACACATGTGAGTCACCCTATAATCTGAATGCTGAAGTCGATCCTGATAACAACCGGACCATTGTCCTTACCTGGGATAGCGATCACGATCCCGAGTTCGGCTACTGCATCTATCGCGACGGTTTCCTGTTCAATATGGCACATGAGCTTCGCTATGTTGACGAGAATACCGACATTGGTGGTCACTGCTATTATGTGACCGCGCTTTGCAATGGCGGAGAGACCGCCAATTCCAACGAGTATTGCGTCACGTCTGGTGAAGGCTGCGAACCTCCGAGGGATTTCTATTTCAACTATACCGGTGATAAGGTTCAAGTGACGTGGTCGCCCACGGGCAACTCTGACGTTTCGGGTTATCTGTTGTACCGTAAGACAGGCGATACACCTTACAAACGTATTAAACTGACGTCGGCCAATGTGACCACCTTCAAGGATCAAAATGTTGAACCTGGAACGGAATACCAATATGTTGTCGAGGCCTATTACAGAGCTATTGACTGCACTTCGGCCTATGCCAACGATCTTTTCGACAGCGATAAGTTCTTCATCAATGTGGATTGGTCGAACATACCACAAGACCTGCAAGCAGATTTAGTTGAGGACGAAGAATCGCATAAAGTCAGCTTACGTTGGAAACCTGCCTATCAAGCCACTTCATACGACATTTTGCGCAACGGCGTGAAAGTTGGCGAAGTGAATGGGATAGTGTTTGTGGATGAAAACCTCGAGTTAGGGGAGACCTACTGCTACCAGATTGTTGCCCACGGTGAGGAATTTGAAACCAGTTCCAATGAAGCATGCGTGACAATACCCGCTCCCGTCTTGCCTTGCTCTTCTCCGACAGATTTGAGACGTGGAACAGTTGGAATGTCGATAGAATGGACAGCACCGGCTGACCGCGTGCCTGATAGCTATACGGTTGTCGTAATCGACCATTATTCAGATGATGCAACAACGGAAATCACTGGAATCACGGATACGCGATATGTTGATGCGGATGTGACTTGGGCCGTCGCCCGTTATTATAAGGTGAAAGCTGTTTATCCGGAATGTGAGTCGGAGTTTGCTTTGGCTGACAATGGTGATGACTTCATCTTTATTACAAATGCTTCGGTGGACGAAAACTCGTTGTTCAACGTAATGCTCTATCCCAATCCTACTTCGGGCAAGCTGAACATTGAAGCCGAGGAGCTGATTTCTGTCAGTGTCTATGACCTCGTGGGTCAATGTGTGATGCAGATGACCGCCGACGATAAGCAGACAGCTATTGATATGAGCCAGCTACAAAACAGCATCTATTTCATCAAGGTGAATACAGCAAAAGGCTCTTCTGTACAACGTGTTGTTAAGATGTAAATAATTTAATATCAATAATCTAAATATGTACTAAACCAATGAAAAAAGTATTATTACTGATGATGACCTTGGCTCTTTTCGTGAGTCAACTCATTGCTTCTCCTGTCGACGTGAACACTGCCCGTCAGTTGGGTTTGAAGTATGTGCAGGGCAATGCTACCAAGCAGGTAGCTGAGCTTGACTTGGCCTATACCCAAACGACTGAAAGTGGTGCCAATGCCCTTTATGTCTTCAATTTTGAAGGCGGTTACATGATTATGGCAGCCGATGACGTTGCCCAGCCTATCTTGGCTTATGGTGAAGAAGGTTGCTTCGATGCCAACAACATTCCTGATGGTTTGGCTTATTACCTTCGTCACTATGCCCGTCAAATCGAATATGCCGTGACCAATAATATGACTGCCGATCCCGAGATTGCTGAGCAATGGGAGCAAATAAGAAGGTATGGTGTCATAAAAGGCGAACGCAGCACGCGCGGTGATGTAGCTCCATTGATTGCAACCAACTGGGACCAGACAAATCCTTTCAACGCCTATTGCCCTACGGGTCAAGGCGGTCCTGGAGGCCGTGCCTATGCAGGTTGCGTGGCTACCGCCATGTCAATGGTAATGAAGAGATGGAATTGGCCTGAACATGGTCAAGGTTCGCACAGCTATACGCCTTCCGGTTATCCCACCCAGACTGTCGACTTTGAGAATGCCTACTATCAATGGAACAACATGCCCAACACTGTGAACAACGGCAACTATCAAGCTGTGGCTTTGTTGATGTACCATTGCGGTGTGGCCGTTGATATGCAATATGGTCCTCAAGGTTCAGGAGCCCATTCGCAGGATGTGCCTGATGCCATCTTTAATTATTTCCGTTACACGAAGAGCGCCAATCGTCTGGATCGCGATCTTTATACCAGACTTGAATGGGAAGAGTTCTTGATTTCCAATTTGGAAGAAGGTTTCCCCATGTATTATTCGGGAGCTGAAGGCAATTCGGGTCACGCTTTTGTCTGCTGCGGCTATCGTGAGAGCGACCGTAAGTTCTATTTCAATTGGGGTTGGAGTGGATTCAACAATAACTATTTTGCTATCGATGCCCTGAACACCTATTCTGGTAATTTCAATGACTACCAAGCTGTTATTATTGATATGATTCCAGACTATGTCTATGATGGACTCATCCCGGCTGTCACCGACCTTGAGGTGACCGCTGAAAATGCCCATTCAAGGAATGGTATTGTCAGTTGGACCAATCCTACGACTTCTCTTGACGGCACTGTTCTGGAAAACATCGAACAAGTGGTGCTGCTCCGCAACGACCAAGAGGTTTTCAGTCAAGCCAATGTGACCCCTGGTGAGGTCATGACTTTTGAGGACAACGTACCGGATTATGACTGTTACAACTATCGCTTGTATTTCATGTCCAACGGCGCCAAAGGTCGCTCGGCTGAATTCAAGTATCAATATGGTCCCACCTGCACTTGGAAGGTTGTTGGTCAAACCACGAACTTCCAAGGTTGGAATGGCGGTAAGATTCAAGTGAAGAACAGCTTCGGAACGGTTATGCAGGAAGTCACTATGACCGGTTCGACTCCTATCAGCCAACAAATTGCTATGCCTGAAGGCAATGTCACCTTCAATTGGGTGGCACCCAATACGGCTGTCAACAATATGACGATCAACATCAAGAATTCGTCCAATAGCTCGGTGTACACTTTCACAGGCAATTCCAATCAGGTTCCTTCGACGCTTTATACGGGTGACAACGATTGCGCTGGTTGCCAACCTCCGACCAACCTCGCTGGCGAATACCAATGGACCAACGAAGGCTTTGGCACTATGCTTACTTGGGACTATGAGGACGAACCTCAGTCGTTTAAGGTCTATCGTAGTGAGGACGGCATTCACTACGAAGTGGTTGCTACGGTCGACAAGACTTTGCGCGAGTATCTCGACATAGTGGATGCTGGCGACTACTACTATAAAGTGACTGCCTTCCGCAGCTATTGCGAATCCATTCCTGCTTGGGTTGACGACGAAACAGACTATGTCCACGTGGAAGTGACCTCGGTCAGCGAAAACGGCGAAGCTGGTCTTTATGTCTATCCCAATCCTGCCAACACCTTGATGAGCGTTGAAGCTGAAGGTTTGCAACAAGTGTCCATCTGCAATGTGATGGGTCAGGTGGTGAAGACGCAACGTTGCAGCGAAGACGGTGTGGTCATCAACACAGCCGACCTTTCTTCTGGCATTTACACAATCAGCGTGAAGACTTCCCAAGGCACAATGACCAAGAGATTCACGGTCATTCACTGATTATTTGTTGTGTTTTGGAAAAATGCCTATATTTGCGGCCTAAATCAGAATTTAATCTAAATCTAACTACAATGAAAAAGTATTTAATGAGTTTACTCGCTTTGGTTCTTGGCGTCGGAATGATTTATGCCAATCCTGTCAGTGAGAGCCAAGCCAAGTATGTCGGACAACAGTTTGTCCAAGCCAAATTTGAGCAGTCGCGCCAAAGCAACGACCTGACGTTGGTCTATACGGGTACATCATACCGTGGTGAGGCATGCTTTTATGTGTTCAACGTGGGCAATACTGGCTTTGTTATGGTTTCTGCCGACGATTACTTCCGTCCCATTGTGGGCTATTCCATGGAGGGCATATTCCCGGTTGACAATATGCCAGGTGGTCTTAGATACCTCCTTGATAACATCATCGTAGGCAGAAATGGCCATTATGGAAATGCTACGCCTCAAGTGGCAGCTGAATGGGAATTGGTCACTAAGACAGGCCGTGTGATGTCGAAAAATGGTGGCAGGTCGTCGTTCTATCTTTTGGAAACCAAATGGGACCAGGACTCACCCTACAATTTGTATTGCCCTGAGTACGCAGGTGGCCCTGGTGGCCGTTGTTATGCAGGCTGTGTGGCTACTGCCATGAGCCAAATTATGAAGTATTGGAACCATCCTTTGCAGGGACAAGGTTCTGTTACCTACAATTCAGGAGGGTCCCAAGGCTATCCTTATTTTCCGGGCCTTACCGCCAATTTCGGTGCAACTACCTACGACTGGGATAATATGCCTGCCACTTTGTCGAACTCCTCAGCTCAAATAGAAAAAGAAGCTGTGGGTACGCTGATGTACCATTGTGGAGTTGCTGTTCACATGAACTACGCACCCGATGGTAGTGGCGCCCAATCCACTGATGTGCCTTTCGCCATCAGCAATTATTTCAAGTATACCAACCAAGCTGTACACCGTGAAAGATCCAATTTTTCCTATGCAGATTGGTATAGGATGCTGAAAGAACATCTTGATATGGGCTGGCCTGTGTATTCCTCTGGTTGCGATGCTGATACCCCTCCTGGTTGCCATGCTTTCGTATGCGATGGTTACGATGATGCCGGTTTGATGCATTGGAATTTCGGTTGGAGCGGCACAGGTAACGCTTTTATTGATTTCGATGAAACTGAGTACTCCGCATATCGAGATGCGGCAGTCTTCAACTTCGTCCCTGCTGATATCTATAATGAGTCTCCTAAAGCTCCCACTAATTTTACGGTAACTCCTGCAGCCAATAACGAGTTGAAGGCTACATTGACATGGACCAATCCTACGACTACTTTGAACAATACGAGCCTCTCGTCTATTGACCAAATCGTGGTCGTTCGTGACGGTCGTGTGATTTATACTGAGGACAACGTCACTCCCGGCGCCACTATGACCGTTATGGATAATGAGGTGCCTCGTTTTGATGTCTTCCAGTATGAAGTGTATGCCGTCTTTAATGGTAGGCACGGTAGAATCTGCTATGCCGACAAAGCCAGTTTTGGCCCTACTTGTGGCTGGACAATCAACATCACACAAGCTGCTATGAACGGTTTCCGTGGTGCAGCCATTCATGCCTACAACGCTTCTGGCAATGAAATAGCTCAAATAACTACCACCAACTCTGCTGTTCAGGCTATTCCTGTTGACATGCCGATTGGTCATGTTTCGTTTGGCTGGTCTGCTCAAATGTATGGTGACCCATTCAATATCGCCTTTTTGATTAAGGATTCGCAAAACAATACGATTTATTCCTATTCAGGCTCCACAGCCGATATGGCTGAAGGCATTTTCTACGAAGGCAACAACAGTTGTGGTAATGCAATTGGCGATGGTTGTCCATTCAACCTTGTTGCTGTCGTTGACGAAGAGAATCCGAACAATATCCACGTTTCATGGGATCCTATCACTGCTGAGGGTTATGGCTACACTGTATATCGTGACGGTCTTTTGCATCGTCTTATTCCTGAAGGCACATCTTTCATAGACGAAAACACTGAAATTGGTGGACATTGCTATAAAGTCAGTTATTTCTATTATGGCGGTGAAAATGGTCAGTATTCCAACGAGTCATGTGCCACTTCTGGAGCTTGCTATGCCCCGACAGATTTCACTTTCCAATATGTTGGCGATACATACAAGATTAAGCTGTTGTGGCAAAAGCCTGAACCTCATGACGGTCTCTCTGGTTACTATCTGTATAGAAAGTTCGGCGAAGACGGCACATATGAAAGGATTAAGGTTTTCAATGCCAATTCTACTAACTTTACCGATAATACGGCTACTCAGGAGGGAGATTATTATTATCAGCTCTATGCCTATTATCAGAGTATGGATTGCTTCTCGGCTCCTGCTGCCTGGATTTATGACCCCAACCAGTTCTATCTGCATGCCTATTATTCTGCAGACGCTGTCAATGAACAGTCTGAAAATGCAGTTTCCATCTTCCCGAATCCTACTACGAGCCGTTTCACCGTGGAAGGCCAAGGTATGAACCACATCGCGGTTTACAACCTGATGGGTCAAAAGGTTTACGAGATGGAATGTCGTGGCGAGTCGGTCGACATCAACTTGAGCGATGCTGAGAGTGGTATCTATATGGTGCGCATCTCTACCGTCAATGGTGAAGTCACCAAACGCATCACGGTTATCAGATAAGCTGAGACCTGTGACAAAACCAAAAACGGTTGCCTCGAGGGGGCAACCGTTTTTTTTGTCATTTTGAGGAATCGGGCTTATTGCTCTTCAGCACGTTCCCAAACTTCGAATCGGTAGGAATAGTCCACTTGTGGGTCGTCGTCAATGACTTCTAGGTCGACGAGATTCCATTCATCGAAATTGATGTAAGGGAAATAGGTGTCGGCTTCGAAACTTTTCCCGATTCGAGTGAGATAAATCCGGTCGGTGTATGGAAGGAACTGTTCATACACCATGCCTCCTCCCATGATGAACACTTCTTCTTCGTCTTTCACCGCATCCAAAGCCTGTGCGATGGACGAAACCACCTCAAAGCCTTCGGGCGCTTCGTCGAGTCGGGTGGAAAGGATGATATTCCGACGGTTCGGCAAGGCTTTCTGACCAGGGAGCGACATATAGGTCTTGTAACCCATGATGACGGTATGTCCCGAGGTAATCTTCTTGAATTGCTTCAAGTCACGGGAATTGTGCCAAATGAGGTCGCCGTTTCGCCCGATGGCGCGGTTTTCGGCCATGGCCACGATGATGGAAAGGGTCATTATGTTGGAATGTTGAATTGTTGAATTGTTGAATTGTTGAATTGTTGTTGAGACGCGATTTGTCGCATCTCAAAAACTATACCGATACATCCCCTTTGATTGCAGGCCATGGGTCGTAGTTCTCCAAGGTAAAGTCCTCAAATTTGAACCCGAAGATGTCTTTGATTTCAGGATTCAGACGCATGGTAGGCAATGTGCGAGGGGCTCTCGTCAGTTGCAGCTTCACCTGCTCAATATGGTTGTTGTAGATGTGAACGTCACCGAAAGTGTGGACAAAGTCGCCCAGCTTTAGGTTGCATACTTGGGCCATCATCATGGTGAGGAGAGCATAGGAGGCGATGTTGAATGGTACTCCGAGAAACACGTCCGCGCTGCGTTGGTAGAGTTGGCACGACAGCTTGCCGTCGGCCACATAGAATTGGAAGAAGGCATGGCAGGGTGGAAGGGCGGCTTTGCCTGCCGCCACATTGGCGGCGAAGTTCTTCTCGTGCTCATCGGGGAGTACGCTCGGGTTCCATGCAGTGACGATATGGCGGCGGCTGTTCGGGTTCTCCTTGATGCTTTTCACCACGTCGGCGATTTGGTCGATGCCCTCGTTGTTCCAGTTGCGCCACTGGGCACCATAAACAGGGCCAAGATCACCGTTAGGGTCGGCCCACTCGTCCCATATGCTGACTTTGTTGTCATGCAGGTATTTGATGTTGGTGTCACCGCTGAGAAGCCATAGCAACTCGTGGATGATAGACTTCAAGTGTACCTTTTTCGTCGTGACGAGTGGAAAACCCTCCGAAAGATCGAAACGCATTTGGTATCCGAACACGCTGATGGTGCCCGTGCCCGTGCGGTCGCCTTTCTGATGGCCGTGGTCGAGGATATATTGGAGCAGGTCTAGATATTGTTTCATTTCTTTTCAGGCTCGTGCTTGTACTTAAACAAGAAAGCGAACAGAATGCCCACCACAAGAGCGAAGGCGGCAAACACATACCAAGCATTCGACCAGCCAGCCATCAGTTCATTGAAATCGGTCTTGCCGAGGGTGAAATGGTTGACCACAGCCTGGGCGCAGAACGAGCCGATGGTGGCACCAAGGCCGTTGGTCATCATCATGAACACGCCTTGCGCACTGCTGCGAATCTTCTCGTCCGTGTTTTGGTCGACGAAGAGCGATCCACTGATGTTGAAGAAATCAAAAGCCACACCGTAGACAATCATCGAAAGGATGAAGAGTACGAGGCCGAAGCCTGTCGGACCGCCTGCACCAAGGAAGAAGAAACGCAAAGCCCAAGCGCCAAAGGCGATGAGCATCACTTTCTTGATACCGAATTTCTTCAAGAAGAAAGGAATGAGCAATATACAAAGTGTCTCAGATACTTGAGAAATGGACGAAAGGAAGACATTGTTTTTCACTGCGAAGGCATTGGCATATTCCGGTGATTGACCGAAAGCATCCAAGAAAGGCGTGGCGAAGCCGTTAGTCACTTGCAAGCACATGCCTAAAAGGAATGAGAAGATGAAGAACACGGCCATGCGAGCGTCCTTGAACAAGCCAAAAGCCCGTAGACCGAAAGTGTCGACGAATGACTTGCTCTCTACATTCTTGTTGACAGGGCAGTTCGGCAAGGTGAAGGCATAGATGGCTAAAATGATGCCCCAGGCTGCGGACACAAACAGTTGCTCGTAGCCGTTCTTATATCCAGTGAAATTGACGATCCACATGGAAAGGATGAAGCCGATGGTGCCGAACACACGGATAGGAGGGAAGGCCTTCACGGTGTCCAATCCAGCTTGGTTCAAGGCGTTGTATGACACCGAGTTACCTAAGGCAATGGTCGGCATAAAGAAAGCCACGCTGATGGCATAGTAGGGGAACAGCTGTCCAAATGTGACATCTGCACCATATTTCATGCCCATATAACCGGCCAATGCCATAAAGACCGCGGCTAAGAAGTGGCAAATGCCCAAGAGCTTTTGTGCGGGAATCCAGCGGTCTGCCACGATGCCCATCAAAGCGGGCATGAAGAGTGAGACGATGCCTTGGATGGCGAAGAATTTACCGATGTTGGCACCCATGCCGATACGGCCGAGATAGATGCCCAATGAGCAAAGATAAGCTCCCCACACCGCAAAGATGAGGAAGTTCATCACGATAAGTCTGAATTTGATCGCTTTCATATAAGTTGATTTAAAAATTAAATATTCAAAGATTCAAGATTGGCATTTAGCTTTCAGCCGTCAGCCCTCAGCTTGCTTGGCTTTTAGCTGATAGCTGACTGCTGAAGGCTGATAGCTTCTATTCCCTTCTTTTTATCTCATCCCTAATCTCCGCCGCCTTCATGTAATCTTCATTGTCGATGGCTTCCTGAAGAAGGTCCTCTAAGGCTTCGAGGTCGAGCAGGTCGAGGCTGGCCTTTTTTGCACCTATATTAATAGGGTCGCCTTCGGGCTCGTCTTCTTGTTTTTCCATGTCTTCCATGATAATGCCTGCCTCTTCCATGACGCTCTCGTAGGCATAAATCTCACAGCCTTTGCGCACGGCAATGGCGATGGCATCGGAGGGACGGGCGTCGACCATCGTTAGGTCATCGCCCTGTTTGCACACCAGCATAGCGTAATAAACACCGTCGCGGAAGCGGTTGATGACCACCTCCATTATCTCAATACCGAACTCATGGGCGAACCTCAGAAAGAGGTCGTGGGTATGGGGACGGCCATTCTTGTGTTTCTCGATGCCCACCGCGATGGACTCAGCTTCGGCACTCCCGATGACGATGGGCAGACGGCGTTGCGAATTCTTGTCGCCCAAAATCAAGACGTAGGCTCCTGTCGAGGATTCGCTGTAGGTCAAGCCCATGATTTCCAAACTGACTTTGTTCATTTTTGCTCGTTTTGGGAAGGTTGGAGAGCTCCTAATACGCTAAAAAATTGATTTTCAAGCCTGATTTTAAGAACAAAACCATTTTCCTTCAATCGTCAAAAGTAAGGACTTTTTTGGAAACGAGCAAAAAAAGTTGTTTTTACAAAAAAAACTCTGCAAAAAATTTTCATTTCAATATAATTTGTCCTTATTTTTGTCCCGTCAAAGCAACTGAAAACAGCTAGAAGAACTGTTATTTTTGAATCAAAACAAGTTTAACTAAATAACAATCTTATGATTAGCAACAGTATTATTTACATTGTGCTGGCGGCCTCAATCTTGGCGCTGGCATTTGCTTTCATCTTCTACAAGCAGATGATGAAACAAGACGAAGGTACTGACCTGATGAAGAAAATCGCTGCACACGTCCGTAAGGGAGCCATGGCTTACCTGAAGCAGCAGTACAAGGTGGTGATTATTGTGTTCATCATCTTGGCAGCCATTTTCGGTATCATGGCCTACTTCAAGTTGCAGAACGGCGTCGTGTGGTTTGCCTTCCTCACGGGCGGTTTCTTCTCGGGCTTGGCGGGCTTCTTCGGTATGAAGACGGCCACCTACGCCTCGGCGCGTACTGCAAATGCAGCTCGCAAGTCGCTCAATAGCGGACTTCAAGTGGCTTTCCGTTCGGGTGCCGTCATGGGTCTCGTCGTGGTAGGTCTTGCCCTTCTCGACGTTTCCGTGTGGTTCCTTGTGTTGAACGGAACAGGTTTGCTTGCGGCTGTCGGAGCCGAAAACGACCTCATCACCATCACCACAACCATGCTGACTTTCGGTATGGGTGCTTCCACTCAGGCTCTGTTCGCTCGTGTGGGTGGCGGTATCTACACCAAGGCTGCTGATGTCGGCGCCGACCTGGTCGGTAAGACTGAGTACAACATTCCTGAAGACGACCCGCGTAACCCTGCCACCATCGCCGATAACGTTGGTGATAACGTCGGTGACGTGGCTGGCATGGGTGCTGACCTTTACGAGTCATATGCAGGTTCCATCCTGGCTACCATGGCACTGGGTGCTTCTGCTTTCGCCACTGCTGCCGTTGAAGGCATGCAGTTTAAGGCCGTGCTTGCTCCTATGCTCATCGCAGCTGTCGGTGTGTTGCTTTCCTTGATTGGTATCTTCATGGTGCGTACCAAGGAAAACGCTGGTATGAAGGAACTTCTTGGCGCTTTGAGCCGTGGCACCAACACCGCCGCTGTCTTGATTGCCGTCGCAACGTTCGGCATCATGTATTTCCTCTTCGGAAAAGAGACGGGCGAATATGCCAATATGTGGTGGCAGACTTCGCTTTCGGTGGTGGTCGGCCTGTTGGCAGGTGTCATCATCGGTAAAGCTACGGAATACTACACTTCGCAAAGTTATAAACCCACGCAAAAGGTGGCTGAGAGCTCTAAAACGGGTCCCGCCACGGTCATCATTTCGGGTCTCGGACTCGGTATGCTTTCCACGGCTATCCCGGTCGTTACCGTGGGTGTGGCCATCGTGCTGGCTTACCTTTGCGCCAATGGCTTCAATATTGAATTCACTGCTGTGAACCTCTCAAGAGGTCTTTACGGTATCGGTATCGCTGCCGTGGGTATGCTCTCCACTTTGGGCATCACCCTGGCTACCGACGCTTATGGTCCCATCGCCGATAATGCTGGTGGTAACGCCGAAATGAGTGGTCTCGAACCCGAAGTGCGCAAGCGCACCGACGCCCTTGATGCCCTCGGTAACACCACCGCTGCCACAGGTAAGGGCTTCGCCATCGGTTCTGCTGCTTTGACTGCCTTGGCCCTGTTGGCCTCATACGTTGAGGAAATCAAGATTGCCTTGGTGCGTATAGCCGGCGCTGCCTCCGATGGCATGGCCAAAGTCTCAGATACGGTTTCTTGGACTGTAGAACAAGCGAAGAATGCCTCATTGGTAGACTTTATGGATGTCTATAGCGTTAATTTGATGAACCCCGTCGTGCTTGTTGGTGTGTTCATCGGTGCCATGATGGCCTTTGTGTTCTGCGGTATGACGATGAATGCTGTGGGTCGTGCAGCCCAGAAGATGGTGGAGGAAGTCCGCCGTCAGTTCAGTACCATCAAGGGTATCCTTGAGGGCAAGGCTGAACCCGACTACGAGCGTTGCGTTGCCATTTCCACGAAAGGTGCCCAGCACGAAATGCTGGTGCCTTCCATCCTCGCCATCCTCGTCCCGATTCTGACGGGTGTCATCTTGGGCGTGCCGGGTGTGCTGGGTCTGTTGATTGGTGGCTTGGCCACTGGTTTTGTTTTGGCCGTGTTCATGGCCAACTCGGGCGGTGCTTGGGACAATGCCAAGAAGTATGTCGAAGAAGGCAATTTCGGCGGCAAGGGTTCTGAAAATCACAAGGCCACTGTCGTTGGCGACACCGTAGGCGACCCGTTCAAAGATACGTCAGGTCCTTCGCTGAACATCCTCATCAAGCTGATGAGCATGGTGAGCATCGTGATGGCCGGTCTGACTGTTACTTGCCACTTGCTGTAATAGCAAAGCTCTTTCTGCCCATGTCATTCCAATTTGGAAATCGATGATTCGACGCAAGTCAATCTATAGGCAGAAAGGGCTTTTTTTAAAATGTTCAGCAATCCCTCAAGGTTTTTCTTGGGGGATTGCTTTTTTTGGTACGATTTTTGACAAAGGGAAAAAATGTTTTGAAAATTTGAAAGATTTGAGCATCGAACAATAATTATTACTAATTTTGCAACAATTTTAAAATCATAACAAAATGAAGAAAGTGATTTATCTGCTTGGCATTATGTTCTTGATGGTAGGAGCAGCCAAGGCACAAGACAGCAAGGCCGCCATTGGTCCTGAAATCGAGTTTGAAAAACTTGTCCACGACTATGGTGATGTTCCATTTAATGGCAATGGCGAATGCGAGTTCCGTTTCACCAATACGGGCAACGAGCCTCTTCTGATTCAGAAACCCAAGTCAAGTTGCGGATGCACCATCCCTTCGTGGCCCAACGAGCCTATCCTTCCAGGCGAATCGGATGTCATTAGGGTGACCTATAAGACTAACCGTGTAGGCAACATCAACAAGACGGTGACCGTTACGTCCAACGCCCTTAAGAACTCAACCGTGGTGCTGCGTATCAAGGGCCGTGTACTTGAACAAGCATCAGAAGCCATGCCGGAAAAAAAGAATGATTTCAATAACGGATCGCCTGTAAACAACCACTAATTTGAATCCAATAATGTAATTATCATAAAAGCCGTCTAATGTTACGTTAGATGGCTTTTTATTCAAAAACAAAACCTTATGCCACAAATATCCAAAAAAGGTCTGGATTTGCCGCAGTCGGCAATCCGTAAGCTTGTTCCTTTTGCTGATGCCGCCAAAGAGCGTGGCATCCATGTGTATCACCTCAACATCGGTCAGCCTGACATTGAAACTCCTAAGGGTGCTTTGAAGGCTTTGGCTGAGACTGCGAAGGAACTTCCTGCCAGCCATGGAGTGTTGGAATATAGCCACTCGGCCGGTATCCCGAGCTATCGTCGCGCTCTCTGCAACTATTACCACCGTCACGGCATTGATGTGACCCCGAACCAAATAATCGTCACCACTGGCGGTAGCGAGGCTTTGCAAATGGCTTTCACCGTGTGCCTCAACCCTGGCGACGAAATCATCATCCCGGAACCTTACTACACCAACTATAACACTTTCGCCAAGCTGTGCGATGCCAAGATTGTCACTATCCCCAGCGACATCAAGACGGGCTTCGCTCTTCCTCCGATTGAAGAATTCGAGAAAGTCATTACACCTCGCACCAGAGCCATTATGATTTGTAACCCCAACAACCCCACGGGTTATCTTTACACCCATGAGGAGTTGCTGAAGGTGGCTGGTTTGGTAAAGAAGTATGACCTTTATCTATTTGCTGATGAGGTGTATCGTGAGTTCTGCTATGACGGTCACAAGCATTTCAGCGTGATGCAGCTTGAAGGATTGGAGCGTAACACAGTGCTGTTCGACTCTGTCTCAAAGCGTTACAGCGCTTGTGGTGCCCGTGTGGGTTGCATGGTGACCCGCAATAGTGAGGTCTATGCCATCGCTATGCGTCTGGCTCAGGCCCGTCTGTCGCCACCGAGCTTTGGTCAGATCTTTGCTGAAGCCGCTGTCGATACCCCACAGTCATACTTTGATGGCGTGTATAACGAATACATTGCCCGCCGCAATGTCATCGTTGAAGGTGTCAACAGAATTCCTGGATGCTTCTGCCCAATGCCTAAGGGCGCTTTCTACACCGTCATCGACCTGCCCATTGACGATAGCGACAAGTTCTGTCAGTGGTTGCTCACTGACTTCAGCTACAACGGTGCCACGGTGATGTTGGCTCCCGCCACGGGTTTCTATGCCGACCCCGAAAAAGGACGTCATCAGGCCCGTATCACTTACTGCATCTGCATTGATGACCTGAAGGCTGCTATGAAGTGCCTCGAAGAGGCCTTGAAGGTGTATCCCGGAAGGTTGAGATAATCAATACATCAGGTATTTTGCCCTAACGGCTTTGAAAGTTTCAAGGTCGTTCTTCCATGAAGCGCGGATTTGTTCCGCGCTTTTTCCGTTTTCTATGTCGCGTTGCATCTGCTTGTCGCCTGAAAGCAGACGGAAATAATCCTTGAAGAAGCCTTTGTCCTTCAGTTGCAGGTAGGCATTGATAACCCATTCAAGTTGGAGCTGGTTGGTGTTGTTGAGGTAGTCGTGGGCGAATTCGACTAGGTTCTCGCCACGGCAGCGTTGGCCTTCGAGCAAGGGTTTTGAAGCCCCATTTGTGCTTATGGGTGTGAAGGTGTAGCTGCCTCGCATATCAGGGCGGCCATAGATTTGGAACGGTGTTTCTGTGCCGCGTCCCACGCTGACGATGCTGCCTTCAAAGAAGCAAAGGGTAGGATAGAGGTAGACCGACTCCCAGTTGGGTAGGTTGGGCGACGGCTTCACGGGCAGTTCGTAGATGGCGTTACGGTTATAATAATTAATAGGTATGACAGTGAGGTCGCAGGTGATGCCACCTTTCAGCCAGCCTTCGCCGTTCACCATCTTAGCATATTCTCCTATGGTCATGCCGTAGACTACGGGCACTTGGTGCATGCCCACAAACGACTTGTTTTCGGATTTCAGCACAGGTCCGTCGACATAAAAGCCGTTTGGATTTGGACGGTCAAGTACGATGACCGGGATATGGTTTTCGGCAGCCGCTTCCATCACATAACTCATAGTAGAGATATAGGTGTAGAAACGCACGCCAACATCCTGCAAATCAAAGAGGATGATGTCGATGCCTTGCAGCATTTCTGCTGTGGGCTTTTTGTTCTTGCCGTATAGTGAGACAATAGGGATGCCAGTCTTTTCATCCTTTCCGCTGTTCACCTTCGCACCGGCATCGGCAGTGCCACGGAAGCCATGCTCAGGGGTAAAGATTTTTCGAACGTCAACGCCCAACGACAGCAAGGTGTCCACCAAATGCGTTTCGCTGATGATGCTGGTTTGGTTGCCGACCACACCAACACGCTTTCCTTGTAGAAGTGGCAGGTAGTCATCCATTTGCATAGCGGCACTGACATAATGCACCTTGTCTACAAAAGCCAGTCTAGGTTCGTCGTCCATCTTGAAAATTTGCGCCGACGCAGGCACCATTATGGTTAGAAAGAAGAATACGATGGCAAAGAATTGTCTTTTCATTTCGGTTTTATTTTTACTTTTGCAAAATTATTGAAAAACCTGCAAATGTCGGGCCCAAAATTCATAGCCAACCGAATTTTTTCGCTTTCGAAGGAAAATCTTTCTTCGACCGTGATGCGCTTGGCCGTTACGAGCGTGGCTTTGGCCATCATCGTGATGCTCATCTCGTGGACAGTTGTGGTGGGCTTCAAGAACCAGATTCGAGATAAGGTGATTGGGTTTGTGGCACCGATACATGTGCAGTCGTTGGACAAGAACGAGTCGGTGGAGGAGACGCCTTTTGTGTTGGACTCATTGTTAATCAATAGGTTGAATTCCATTGATGGCATTGCACATTACCAACAGGTGACCAACAAGGCTGGCATGATCAAGACCGATGACGAGATTCAAGGTGTGGTGCTGAAGGGCGTGGACGAGAATTATGACTGGACCTATTTCAGCGGCTGTCTGCTGGAAGGTAAAATACCTGTGTATCATGCTGATGAACGCTCCAACGAGGTACTGGTTTCCAAAGTGATTGCCAACAAAATGCTGCTCAATGTGGGCGACGATGTCCGTGTGTGGTTCATCGACAAGGACCAGCAGGCGCGTGGCAGAAAATTCACGGTTTCAGGCATCTTCGAGACAGGACTCTATGAGTTCGATGAACGCTATGTCTTCGCCGACCTCAACCAGATCCGCAAGCTGAACGGATGGGAGGATAATGAAGCCGGACTTTTGGAAATTGCATTGAACGACGATGCAGATGTGGATCAAGTCAATGAGAAACTGTACTATACGCTACCCTCTGAATTGGCTTCCTACACTGCCAGACAAAGCAATCCTCAAATCTTCGACTGGCTTGACCTTTTGGATACCAATGTCTGGCTTATCATGGCTTTGATGTTGCTCGTGGCAGGCATTACGGTAATCAGTATGTTGCTGATTATCATTATCGAAAGGACATCAACCATTGGCCTTTTGAAAGCCATGGGTGCGAGCAACAAATTTGTCCGTGAGGTGTTTTTGCGTCGCTCGTTGCGCATCCTGCTTATAGGTATGCTCATAGGCAATGTCATTGGTTTGGGTTTCTGCTTCATGCAGCAATACACAGGGTTTATCAAATTGGATGCCGCCACTTATTATCTTTCCGCTGTCCCCATCGAGTTGCACCTCAGTACGGTGATATTTATCAACTTGGGAACTTTCCTTCTGTGGGTGTTGATGCTGCTCATCCCGACCTCGGTCATCAACCGCATTACTCCCACCAAGTCGATAAGGTTTGAATGAGGAAAAAATCACGAAAAACGATTCTCGTTTTGATTAATTCCCTATCTTAGCGGCCAAATCAATAAAGCTATGATGAAAGACTTTACCATTATACCGCTGAAAGGTTACGGAGAAATACCTTTCGGAATGACCCTTGATGAAACGGTCAAGATGCTGAACATGCCTGACTTCTATGAGGAGTTGAGCGATATGGAAGAGACGGGCAACCGTTCCATTTATTACGAGTATGATGCCATCCAAACGAACATCTATTTCGAAGGTGTCACCAAATCGGTGGTAGCCTGCTTTGAGACTGAAAATGAGGCGGCTACACTGTTCGGAAAGAAGGTATTCGACCTGAAGAAAGCGGATGTTGTCAAGTTGATGAAAGACAATGGTTTCAAAGAATTGGAAGAAGAGACCGAAGACGGGGAACTTCGTGTTTCTTTCGAAGATGCCATGATTGATTTCTTCTTCACCGAGGACAAAATGACAGCCGTCAGCTGGGGAGTGCTTGTCGACGAACAAGGGGATATCATCTGATGAAAACCAAGTTACAGCAAAAATACGATGTTTTTGTAGACTATTTCTCTCAGCACATGCCTGTGGCTGAGACGGAATTGGAATACAAAGATCCTTATCAACTATTAGTAGCGGTCATCCTTTCGGCACAATGCACCGACAAGCGTGTCAATATGACTACACCGGCCCTGTTCCAACGTTTCCCAACGGCACAAGACATGGCTGAGTCGACGGTTGAGGAGATTTATACCTATATTAAAAGCATTTCTTATCCCAACAACAAAGCAAAGAACCTGTTGGGTATGGCACAAACCCTTGTCAATGATTTCAACGGCGTTGTTCCCGACAACCTTGAGGATTTGCAGAAGTTGCCTGGTGTAGGCCGCAAAACTGCCAATGTGATGATGGCAGTAGCTTTCGACCAGCCTGCCATGCCAGTGGACACCCACGTTTTTCGAGTCTCCAACCGTATTGGCCTGACCAAAAACTCGAAGAATGTTTTAGAGACAGAAAAGACTTTGGTGGCGCATCTGCCAGAAGAAGTGATGGCCAAGGCGCACCATTGGCTCATCCTGCACGGACGTTATGTCTGCCTTGCCCGCAAACCGAAATGTGAGGACTGTGGGATTATCGGGATATGCGATTTTTATCAGAAAAAACAGAAAAAAGAGCTATAATTATGGAAGAGAAATTAGAACAAATTGAGGAAACCAAGCAACCCAAGCGAAAGAGAAAGGGTTGCAGAATCTTTGCCATTTTGGGTATGATTCTCTTATTGGTAGCCGCAGGTTTTGTCTTTTTCAAGTTTTACTTTGTTTTCGGTAGCGGTGTAAAAGCTGGCGAGTTGAACCTTTTTGTCTACAAAGGCTATGTCTTCAAGACTTACGAGGGTCGTCTCATCCAGGCTGGCTACAACTCCAAAAACAGCAACGCCACCATCCAATCGAACGAGTTTAACTTTTCGGTGAAGGATGAAGATGTGGCGAAGCAGTTGGAACGTTGCGCAGGCAAGTTTGTGGAACTGCACTACAAGGAATACTTAGGCACTTTGCCCTGGCGCGGCATGAGCAAATATGTTGTCGACAGTGTCTATTCAGTAAGCGCAGTGAAAGAGCCGGTACCAGTTGAGTTGCCGGCGGTGGTTCCGAACGAGGTACTTTAAGCTGTTAATTGCTCCGCGAAACCTCCAGTTTCCCGATTTCCACCTCGTTATTCTCGGAGATGATTTCAATCCAAGTGTTGTCTTCGCTGAACCACTTGTATTGTGACCCAATGCGGAAGATGAAGGTTTTTTCTTCTTCAGTTGCTGCAATAGGTAGCACGAAACCACCGTTCTTGCCGCCAGCACCGCCGAAGGAGACGATCATTGGGAAGGTCTTCTCTGGATGCGGGTTGCGCACCTTGATGATGATGTAGTTGGAACGACGTACGGCCACATCGATCTTGTTGAATTCAAAACGGCGAGCCTCACCAGCGGCAAGTGAAATGTAGTCGCTGTTCAGTTCATAGAGCTTGTTCTGCTCGATGATTTCGCCGATACGGGCAATCATCTCAGTGGGGTAGGTCTCCAGGCCAAGTTCCTCGGCTTTGGTGTAGGCTTCTATAGCCTTGTCGAAGGTGTTGGCCTTGAAGTTGGCGTCACCCTCCTTGATGAAGGCATTGTATTGGGTGCGTAAGGCAGCGATACGGTCGCTCTCCGACTTTTCGGCGATGGCCAGTTGCGCTTGGGCGTTCGTGTCTTCGGGTTTGTAGGCCAAAGCCGTCTGATAGTGCGTGATGGCCTCGGCAAACTTTTCAGCGTTCATGGCACTGTTGCCGGCGCTCATGGCATTGTTGAAGTTGGCTTCCAACTCAGCAGCCATTTGCGCAAAGATGCCGTCGATTTCCTGAATCTTGGCAGTGGCAATCGCGTTGCCTGCATCAAAGTTCACAACTTCTTGGTATTTGACCTTTGCGTTGGCGTAATCCTCTTGGTTGAACAAAGCATCAGCAGCATCCAGCATAGTCTTGATGGTGGCTTGGCGTTCTGCTTCGGCAGCGGCCAAAGCGGCTTGGCGGGCAGCTTCCTCTTCCGCCGCGATACGAGCAGCTTCAGCTTCGGCTGCCAGACGTGCGGCTTCTTCCTCTGCGGCGATACGCGCTGCCTCTTCTGCAGCCAAGCGTGCGGCTTCCTGTTCAGCAGCGATACGAGCAGCCTCTTGTTCTGCCGCTATACGGGCGGCTTCGGCCTCGGCGGCTAACCTTGCAGCTTCCGCTTCTGCGGCAAGTCTTGCGGCCTCTTGTTCTGCGGCGATACGAGCGGCCTCAGCCTCGGCTGCCAAACGTGCAGCTTCTTGTTCGGCGGCAATTCTTGCAGCTTCTTCAGCATCCTGCTCAGCGATGAGCGGATCAAGACGGGCAATCATGTCGGTGGCGTAGGAGTCACCAGCCACCACGGCTAAAGCACTTTGGTACTGCGCCTTGGCTTCTTTGTAGGCCTTGTTTTCATAGAGTTGGTCAGCTACTGCAATGATGCCGTTGTATTGGTCGGCAATGCTCTTGGCGCTCTGGTATTCATTGCGTTTGGCATTGGCTTCGATGTCGTCAGGGAACAGCTCAAGGGCTTGGTCGAGCTTGCCGATGGCAGCGTCGTAGTTTTTGCGCAGTCCGAACTGTCGGGCTTCCTCCATGAGGTTGTCGAAACGTGTGACCTTTTCAGTATAGAGCTGTTTCTTCTGCTTGGCTTCAGACAGCTTTTCCTTGGGCAGCTTGTCGTTGGGGAAGATTTCGATGGCGGTTTCAAACTGCATGATGGCGGCATCGAAGTTGTCCTCGGCAAGCAAACTCTCACCTTGGCTCATGGCGGTGTCGAAGGCATCCTGTTTGTCTTGACGCTCTTTCAAAATGGCTCTCGCGGCATCGGCCTGACCTCCAACGTATTTGTCGTTAGGGAAGACCTTCAAAGCGGCTTCGTATTCGGAAAGGGCTTCCTCATATTTCTGTTGTCCGTAATATTGGTCGCCAGCATCCAAATGGGCGTAGAACACCTCTTGGCGCGCACCGTCTTCCTGAATCTTCTTCACGGTTTCATCCAACTTCTTTTTGGCTGTGGGGTCGTTGCTTTTTTGCTTCAACGCCATCTCGTAGTAGGTCTTCGCGCTGATGTAGTCCTTGGCGGTGAACTTGTCGTTGCCTTTCTTCATCAACGACTCGTACGACTCGGCGTTTTGGGCTTGGACGAAATTGGTGCTCAAAAGGAGCGAAGCACCGAACAACAGGGTAAATATAAGTTTTTTATTCATTAATTCTGATTTTAATCTCTTTTTAACGGACAAATCCTTTGATTATTGCCCTCACATAAATCTTAAATCTTTGAATCTTTAAATCTTTGAATCTTTAAATCTTAAATCAAACGATTTTTCCGTCTTTTATGGTAATGGTCCTATCCGACATGGCGGCCAAATCGGGATTGTGCGTGACGATGACAAAGGTTTGGTTCATCTCATCACGGAGGCGGAAGAAGAGCTTGTGGAGTTCTTGTGCAGACTTGGAGTCGAGGTTGCCTGATGGTTCATCTGCCAATACCACGGCGGGCTGGTTGATGAGGGCTCGTGCCACGGCAATGCGCTGTTGTTCACCGCCTGACAGTTCGGAAGGCTTATGCGTTTTTCTTTCGGTAAGATTTAGGTAGTCAAGGAGTTTTTCAGCTCTTACGGTGGCTTCTTTCTTGCCCATGCCGCCAATGTAGGCAGGTATGCAGATGTTTTCGATGGCTGTAAACTCGGGCAAGAGGTGGTGGAACTGGAATACAAAACCAATCTTTTGGTTGCGGAAAGCGGCCAATTGGGCGTCGTTCAGTTTGCCCACTTCGGTGCCTTCAATGATGAGCTGACCCCGGTCGGCCTTGTCTAAGGTGCCGATGATGTGGAGCAGGGTGGACTTGCCTGCGCCAGAAGCACCAACGATGCTCACAATTTCGCGTTTGGCGATATGGAGGTCGATGCCTTTCAGCACCTCAAGGCTGCCGTAGGATTTATGGATGCCTGTCGCTCGGATCATACATTGTCAATTTGGCTGCAAAAATACGAAATTTTGTGTATCTTTGCAGACTTTGCAAAACGATATCGATTGTGAATTTCAAACTAGTCTCTGATTTTCAGCCTACTGGCGATCAGCCCGAAGCCATTAAGCAGTTGGTAGACGGCTTGAAGCGCGGCGATCATGCCCAAACTCTGCTCGGTGTGACGGGCTCGGGCAAGACGTTCACCATCGCCAATGTGTTGGCTCAGGTGAATCGTCCCGCCTT